>Ga0194133_10000643_pt1 | contig 67806 bp, 69 predicted proteins | sample TA2KigOf40mmetaG_FD_155448 | JGI IMG/M metagenome (GOLD analysis project Ga0194133, IMG submission 155448) | Freshwater microbial communities from Lake Tanganyika, Tanzania - TA2015055 Kigoma Offshore 40m | ecosystem: Environmental > Aquatic > Freshwater > Lake | place: Tanzania: Lake... | reverse complement strand
ATATCCTACATTTAGTTTACCATCTTTTAAGCAAATAACTAACAATTTAAAATATTTTAAGAATCCAGATATTGGTACTTGTACACGTCCAGAAATGTGTGGTGCGTTATATCACGATAAAAAAGTCCCAACAAATGAAGTAGTTCCATTACCTGAAGCAGAAGAAGGAGATGGAGCAAGAGTTGGTTATTATAGAACAAATCCAAATATATTATTTTGGTCAATTCCAACAAATGAAAATATATTGTATTAAACTAACAAATTTAATATTATTATAAATTAGTAATATTAAATGAATATAAATAAACGTTTTAGAGAAGAAGATGTAAATAATTTGGGTCGGTTAGAACCAGTGTCAAAAAAACTAATCCCTTTCCCAAAAAGTGTTACCGAGGTGCCACCTGTAGCACAAGAACCAACCATACCATATGGCACATTTTTTACTTCCAGAATAATTGAAAGTTTTAATCAAAAAATAAACAATGGTAAACTAACAATAATGAATTTAGAACAAATTCTAAAAAAAATTGGAGAAATGAATGGAAACAATGAATATCAAAACAAAATTTTATTACAACAGATTTTACCTAAATTAGTTTGTAAAAATATGGGAAAAGCATATACTGAAGAAACAGTTGAAAGAGGGATTAAACCAGCTGAATACTTAAATTATGATAGTTGTTTTTTATTAAATGTAAAAACTAACAATATTAATGAAATGTTTAAGGGATTTTTAGTAGTACAACGAGCTGAATGTGCTAAATATCCAAATGTATATTGTTTAAAATTAGTATGTGCATTAGAACAAGGACATTTGTTAGTTGGTTGCTATTTATATACTATTATAAATCACCCAAATTTACCGGCCGATTTTAATCGTATTAAATTATACCCTATTGTTAAAGAAATACCTTTAGAAAAAATTGGATTATTGGAAATGAGTGCATCATATGAAAATATAAGTGCGTTATGTTTATATTCAAAATTTGGATTCAAAGAAGATAAAAGTTTACGTGGATATTATTCGAATTGTTTTAGAGAAGAAAATAATTTGCCAATGATAGTAGATTTGTCATCTATGGAAGAAGAAAAAATTATAAAAATAATTAAAAAAGAAGATGAAGGATTTCAGAAGCATATTATATGTCAAATAACAGATAAAAAACTTCAAAAGTTATTAGGATATCTTTATAAAATTAGAGATAAAAGGATGCAAGAACTAACAAAAAATAAGGACGATATAGAGTTACAACGTAAACTAACAAATATTAATCGAGATATAACAGCAATAGAATCAAATAAAGCCCAAACTATTGATAGTTCGGACCATTTTAAAGAAATGTATGAAAATATTTTTGGTTAAATGCTTTTAATCACAGTTATATCACTATCCTTCGGTTTACTACTGTCCTGCGGTTTAAAGAATTTTAATAAACAATTATTTACCGTTTTTTCATCCAAATTTATTTCTAAACTATTTAAATCCTTTTTAACCTTTTTATTTGGTGCCCTATGTTCGTAACCACTTATTCTTTCCTTCTCTATTATAGACCATACACTTTCTAAATCTTCTACTACATTTTTAAACCATTCTCTATTTCTACAAACTAACACACACGATATATGCTCTAACTTCCAATAAATAGTTTTTAAAAATATATGACCATAATTCGACGACTCGTATAAGTCAATATTTTCTTCAATCCATTGTTCTACATCTTCAGGATGTACTAAATCAAGTGGTTTATAAATATAAAGTGGTTTACCTTCTTTTGTGTGAAAATGTAAAATAATACCCTTCATTTTTTTTTCTTTAGAAACATAATAATCAATAAATTCTTCAGGCTCATCATCATCTGTATAAGATACACATTCTAAAGTATCTTCGTTGAATTCGTTTAATCCGGAGTATTCTATAAATTTTGTTTCTAAAAAGTCACATTCATCCAAATCACATACTTCCATTTGTAATTGCATTTGTATCCAGTATTCTTTTTTTGGTATTCCATCTATTTCTCTATTTACAATATTTTTAATTTCTAACATACGACCATAACGCTTTGAACTTGGTTCAATATTAATTCCATCTGGAGAAGCTCCTAAAAATGGATAATCATCGTGTTGAATACAGCCAAAATCTCCTATTTTTGTATCATAAACGTGCTCATATATTTGAACAGATAATGGTTCGTATTTTTGACCCCAATGTAATGTTGTATTAACATTAACCATTTTAACTTCTATTATTTTTTTTATACTTTCATCTTCTTCTTGTTCTTCTTCTATAAAACTATTTAAATCTAATGGTTGACATTTTTCATAAATTAATTGATTTTGCGTGGCTGTACTTTCAAATGCTTTCCACGCATTGGATGCTGTAATTAGGTTATAACGAAATTGATACCATTCTTTAGTGCGTTGTTCTGGCTGTGGTTTCCCTTTTAAATAATTTATTTGTTCTTTAATATAATCATAATCCGGTTCCTCTATTATAATAGATTTTTCATAAGAACGTGGATGCATATGTAATTTAAAGTAGTCATTTTTAGCTCGTTCAATAATTTCTTCCATTTCTTCTTGTGCTTCTTCAGTATAAAATAAATCAAAATCAAAATGTGAATGCATTAGTTCTTCAATATTTTCATCAAAATCGTCGTGAAAATCAGGTTCAGATATATATCTAATATTATCTTTCATAAATTCTTCTATTATATGAAAACAGGTGTCATATAATTCAACACATTCTTCTTCATTAAAGAATACTGGTTCTTCTATTGCTTTTATTGAATCTAATTCGTCTTCTAGATTTAATAAATCGTGTATATACATTTATTTATAATATATAAAGTTGTTTTTATATCATAAATATATCAATTTTTAATTTATTCATCATTTTCATTTTCATCATCGTCATCATCATTATTTTGAATATTTTTTATAGTACCTTGCTTCTTTTTAGGTGCCAACCCTCTTACAGTTGAAACGCGTTTATCTATATTTTTTAAAGTAAAGTGTAAATTTGATTTATTAAATACTAATGCAGGTACATCTTTAACTTCACCATCTGTTTGGTCATATTTGACGTCTTTTACTCTTAGCAATTTTTTTCTATCAAGACAATCTTTTAAAAATGAAAGTAATTTATTGTATTCATTTTCGTCTAAATTATTTTCTTCTTTGTATTTTAAAGAAAATGCGGTTAATTTTTTAATTTTGGCGGTTTTGTCGAGTTTATTCCAAGGTTCGGCAGAATTGAAATTTTTTTCTGATTCTAAAAATTTCTCTAAATTTTGAATATTATTAGTTTTATTATGTGATTCAGGCCAAGATAATCCTCCAAGTATGGTGGTTTTATATTTTAAAGATTTTAATTCATTATTTTCTTTTTTAGGAAATTCTTCAGAATTCATTTATAAATATATATATTAAATTGATTTTAATACAGTTTAATATAATATGTTCAAATCTATTAAAAAATAATATCAATTAATAATTAAAATGGAAGAAGATAAAAAGCAAATTATAATTACATTAGATACAAAAGTGCATAAGACATTTGCTATAAATAACGGTTTAATTGATGAAAATGAAAATAATTTAGAAGAAAATATTATTGAAAAAAAAATGCGAGTTGAAACAAAAACGTGGGGTTTAAATGAAATTGATTTAGAACATAATAAGCAATTGAATACGATTAATAATATTATAGAAAAAAAGTTGATGGAAAAAATAGAAAAAAAATATGCAACAAAAATGTTGTCACATATAAAAACAAAAATACAAAGTTACAAGCAACAAGATATAAATAAAAATAGATTAAATGAAGTTCAATTTGTTAGTTTAGAATCTGTATTAGAATTGTTAAAAGAATGTGATTTAAAATGTCATTATTGTTCTAAAGAAGTATATATATTATATGAAATAGTAAGAGAAATGAGTCAATGGTCTTTAGATAGAATAAATAATGATATAGGACATAATCAGGGAAATTTGTTAGTTGCTTGTTTAGAATGTAATTTAAAAAGAAGAAGAAAAAATAAAGATGCATTTTTTTTTACAAAGAATTTAGTAATAACAAGAGAAGGAATAGATACAACAAGATAAAAATAGAAAAATAGTTTATAATATAAATATATTATGGATTTTTGGAAATGGAGTTTAGGAGAAGCATATTACAAAAGTGCAAGACCACAAAACCATAAAAAAGAACCAAATAGTAATTTTGAATATGATAGTTCAAAACAAGCTATAGATATGTCGCTAAATGATAATGAAGGTATTGTTAGTTATGATGATGATTTAATAAACATAACTAACACAATGTTTTCAAGAAATCAAAATATGTCATCAAATAGACGTGAAGATTTAGACAACAAAATGTCAGATAGAGATTTAATAGCACAACGAGGTATAAGCCCATTTTCTTCAAATAGTTATGTAAATGACGTAGTAACGCGAGATATATTTTTAAAACCAATTAATACAACTCAAGGAATAAATAAAGCTTCTAATTCTTTAACAAACTAACAAAATATTTATTGTAAACTATTGATGCACATAGAATAGAAAAGACGATTAATGAAATAGGCAATAAAACTATTTAATAAAATGACAGCCAAGTTAGTTGCTATGTGTAAATTAATTTTACTAAAACTAGTTATGATTGTAATTACTACAGCTACTAAAATAGCTAAAAAAACGATAAAAAAGAAAACAGATAAAACATAGAAATAAGTACACCATTCTTTAGGTAAAGGTCCGAAATATTTGTTGGCAAAGGAATTAGAATCCATTTATAATATATTCTTCTAAAAAATAATAATAATTTTGAAATAATAAATTAAAATGAATGAAATGAAATAAAATAATTGCGTTTAAAACTACTTAAATAAATAACGTGAATGTTTAAATAAATATGAGTAATTTAGTATATTCAACGCAAAATGATTTATTGCTAAAGAATTTAAGAGCTTTTTATTTATCGGATAATAATGGAGTATTAGAGGCAAATAATAATTTGCATAAAATGTTAAAAATAATTACAGGAGAATCGAAGATATCATTAAGAATAGTTGATTGGTTTGCAACAAACTATGCAAAAAAATATTACACGTTATATACAATAGAGAATCCTTTAAGACGTTTTAAAGTATATGATGATTACAAGTTAAAATTAAAGGCTTATTCAAAGCGTCGATTTGATCCTTTTTGTAGATGGGAGCGTATAGAGATGCCATATGTAGATGGAAAATCAATAGAAACAACAATAGGTCAGCTAAATTTTTTTAAATGGGCTTTAGAAAACAAAGTAGTAGAATATATAGAGAATAATTATGAGACAATAGAAAAAGATATGAATAATAGAAATAGTACATCAAGACGTAAGGAACTTTTAGGAACAACAGATACAAAAACAAGAAAAAAACGAGAGGAATTATCAGTGTCAGCGACAAAAAGTATAAAAAAAGAGAAGGTAGAAATAGTGGTTACATTTAATGCATAATATTATATATATATAAAAATATTTATTATATGTATAATGGAATCTGATGCTTTTTTATATTTTGATGATTATGAAGACCCTATAGTTGTTCAAAATATTACTAAGATAATTTATTTGATAATATAACAAATTATATATATATACGATTAATTGGATTAACCACAAAAAATGATATTACAAGTGAAGCATTATTATCCTTGCTATCACAATTACCTGGTAATATAGATATTGATAGTGAGTATATTATTTATGATTCTTAAAGTAATATGATAATATTATTTAATTTATATAATATATGAACTCAATTCAAAAACGATTTCTACTATTTTTACTCGGTTGTATTCCTATGCGTTTATTTTTTGTTTATTTAGCTAAAAATGCTTCCATACAATTTTTACAAATTTTAGGTTATTTAGCACTTTTACCTGCTCTAGGATTTACTTATATTTATTTAACTAACTCCAGAAATACTGGTACTGAAGTATTTGGCGACAAAATTTGGTGGAACAATTTACGCCCTATTCACGCCTTTTTCTATTTTATGTTTTTCTTAAATGCAGCTGTTTATAAAAATTCAAACGCATATTTATGGCTATTATATGATGTTAGTTTTGGCCTTATTAGTTTTATTTTATTTCATTTTTATAATGGCGATTTTTCAAAATTATTAAACTAACAAAATTAAAAAACATTTTATTATATTAAAATTTAAAAATTAGTTTTAATATAATATCAATATGGGAAATACACATTCAATTAAAAAAATTAATTTTGAAGATATGCAATTTGCCTTAAAAAATCCAGAATTATACTTAATTATTAATACATTATCATTAAATGAACAACAATGTTTAATTATTGGAACATTAGATGCTAATTTAGAAGAACAAACTATTAACGAACTTTTAAAAAATAACACAAATATTAGAATTATAATTTACGGAAAAAATTGTAATGATGAAACAACTGAAAAAAAATATACTCAACTAACAAATATCGGCTTTTATAATATTTACTTGTATAACGGCGGATTATTTGAATGGTTATTATTACAAGATATTTATGGTAATGACATTTTTCCAACTACAAAAAAAGAATTAGATATATTAAAATTTAAATCATCTAAAACTCTTTATTCCGGATTACTAACAAGTTAATAAACATTATTTACACCCTTGAAGATTTAAAACTGCACCTTTTATATTTTTTTTACCGATATAAAGGATTATAATTTTGTTTTTGAAGTTTATATTCTATCCATAATCTTTCTTTTTCTTGTTTTTCCGTTTCTTGTTGTTTTTGTTTTCTATTAGACCGACCGGAAAGAAAAATGAGAAAAATTTTTTAGGAAAATAAATTATAAATTATATAATATAATATTATATGAACATTCCATTATTAAAACATAGTGATGCAATTGATTTATTAACATTAACAATGTTAATTTATGATTATGGTAAAAATTTTTCATTAAAATTAAATGATAACGGAAATATTGATAATATATCAGAAAATGAAAATATGTTAAATGAAACTAGAAAACAAGCATTTTTAGAAATAGAAAGAAAATATCCTGATGGGAAAATTATAGAATTTATTAGTGATGAAAAAACTGATTTACAAGTTGGTATTACACTTAACAGAATAAAAAAACGTATTTGTATAATTTTTAGAGGAAGCGAATCAAAAACTGATTGGTATTATGATATTCAAGTTATGAAACAAAAATTAGTAGATAATATATATGTTCATCAAGGTTTTTATAATCAACTTTATAAAAATGACAATTATAATAAAATTACAAATATTGTAAATGAATTATTAAAAGAATATAATGATTATCAAATATATGTAACAGGTCATAGCTTAGGAGCTGCATTAAGTACACTTTATGGTTATCAATTATCTAAAATTATTAATCAAAAAATTATTGTTGTTTCATTTGCTAGTCCTCGTGTAGGAAACAATAATTTTAGATTAGATTTTGACAAGCGTGAAAATTTATCACATTATCGTTTTTCAAATCAAAGAGATATTATAACATCAATTCCAATGTTTTATTATCACCATGTTGGACAAAATATTCAGCTATTTGATGATACTTATAGGTTTTATCATAATTATGATTATTCTTTATTATCATGTTCATTGTTTACATGTTTTAAAATAAGTGAACACGATTGTGAATTATATTATAGACGATTATTAAAAAATAAATGGTAAAACCATCATAGAATATGAAACAAATAAAACTTTACCAGTTATAGATAAGGTATTCGTAAATTCATGTATGAAAATTATGTGTAATGAAAAACCAAAATTTACATGCCTTGAAATAGGCAAACCTTGAAGTTTCCTTTCATTTTATACAGAAAGGTGCGGTTTTAAATCTTCAAGGGTGTAAATAAATATTTTTTTTCTGAATTATTGTCAAATTTTGCAGGAAATACATTTGGAAATTTAATTGTTAGTTGTTTTTAGGCTTTAGCTTTGGTTCTTCTTTTGTTTCTTCGTCAAAATAATCTTTATCATCGTCAAAATAATCTTTATCATCGTCAAAATAATCTTCATCTTCCGTATCATCTGACATTATTAACGAATCATTAGCTAATTTATCAGCTCTTTTATTAAATTGTCTGTAAATGTGTTTAAATTCAATATATTTAAAACTTTTACATAGTCTTTTTGCGTAATTATATAATTCTAGCAAATTTTGATTTTTTACTTTAAATGAACCATTCATTTGGTTAATAACTAACATACTATCTCCACAAACTAATAATTCATCTATAGAACGTGATATAGCAGCTTTTAATCCAAATATTAATGCCAAGTATTCTGCTTCATTGTTAGTTCTGTTTCCAATATATTGTTTTGAACTCCATAATTCATCTTCTCCACAATATAATACTGCTCCAATCCCGGCTTTACCCGGATTACCTTTACTACATCCATCAAAATTTAAACGATAAGTAATTAAAGGGAATATCTTTGGTAAATTATTGGACATTAATTTATATATTAATTTATGTGAAAAAATATATAAATATCAATTTTTTTATTATTTTTATTTTCATAATATAGCAATGACATTATTTACGTTATTACTAGGAATAATGTGTTTTCTTTTTAAGTCTGGATTTTCAGATAAAGAATGTCCAACTATAACAACATTCGAAGATAGACGTGTTAATAAAGATGTATTAAGAATAGTTCAATATAATGTTGAATGGTTATTTATTGATTATTATAAGCCAATGGATTGTCCCGGTTCAGGATGTACTTGGCATAATACAAATGACGCAAAAACTCATTTAGATTATGTAACTAACACAATACAATATTTAGAACCAGATATAATAAATCTTTGTGAAGTTGAAGGTTGTGATGAGCTTAATATGGTAATTTCAAATTTAAGCCAATCTAGTGTATATAAACCATATTTAAAACAGGGAACGGACAGCGCAACTGGTCAAAATGTTGGTCTAATAACTAAAATAGATCCATTAATAAATTTATATAGAACAGAAGAAAAAGTTGAATATCCAATTCAAGGAACAAAGTGCGGTAATTCAACTGTAAGTGGATTAGAAGGTGTTTCAAAACATTATATAACTGAATATTTAATAAATAATATTAATATTGCCTTAATTGGAGCACATTTATTAGCAATACCAACAGAACCAAATAGATGTGTTCAACGTGAAGCCCAAGCACAAGTATTACAAAATATAATTTACTCTTATATTCAAGTTGGATATGAAATAATAGTAATTGGTGATATGAATGATTATGATTACGAAGTATTAGATACAAATTCACATGAACCAACATCTAGAACATTAGATATATTAAAAGGATTAAGCGGCACAAATTCCGGTAAATATGAACTAACAAATGTAGCATATAGGATACAACAAGATTACAGATATACGGATTGGTATGACTCCGATAATAATTGTAATACAAGTACAAAGTCAGATTTATCAATGATAGATCATATTTTAGTTACAAAAAATATTGATAAAAAAATTAAAGATTTATTTATATATCACGGTTATAATGAATATTGTGGAAAATGGGATTCAGACCATTGGCCAGTTGTGTTAGATTTAGAATTATAATTTATTACACCTTTGGACATTTAAAACGCCGATTTTAGCGAATTAAAAAAAACAAAAAAAAAAATATTATATAGATACACATTAAAATCAAACTAACAACAAAAAATATTTGTAAAGTTTTGTTATAAACAATATCTTGTTCATTATTGTTATTTACATCATCATCTTTTTTAAAGTTATTATTTTGAGGTATCATTATAATTATAATATAATTATTATTATTTAAATAGTTATATTATTGTTTAATAACATATTGTCCTATTTCTTGCAACCATTGTTCCAATATTAACGGATTCTCATATATATTTTTATTTCCATCTAAGTTTAATACCATATCGTGTGTAGTTTCAGGAGTATTTTCAATAAAATCAATATGATATTGATGACATTCTTTTAAATAATTTAAAGGAATAACTTCTTCACCTTGTCTTGCTCTTAAATGAATACGGTTATAACAAGTTTTAGGTTCAGTATTTACGTAAATTAAATTCATAACTGGATATGATTTAGCAAATTCATCAAACCAATTTAAATAAATTTTATAACATACATCTTCAATTTTTCTTTGGTCATAAAGCATTTTAGCAAACACAAATTTATCAGTATATAAACTGCGTTCAGTAATAATAACATAATTATTATTTATATTACCATAAGATTCATAATCAGATAAAGTTGATGAACGTTTTTGAATTTGTAAATTAATATTTTTAACAGTATCTCTTAAAATTTTAAGACGAGAAATATAAGCCATCATTTGAAATGCGAATGAATATTTTTGTTGATCTGCATAAAACTTTTGAAGCATAGTTTGTCCATTATTATCCTTAATTTGTTCCCATTCATCAACAGGTTCTTTTAAAAATATAATATTTGGGTTATTTACGTATTTTTCTTTAAGTTTCTTAAGTAATGTAGTTTTACCGGAGCCGATATTACCTTCAATAGAAATAATTCTAATATTATTATTTAATTCAGTTGACATAGACATTTTGTATAATTTAAGTGTATATCTTTAAGTATTTATAAATAAAATGTTTCAATTTTTTATCCACCTTTGAAAAGGTGGAGCCAAACAATACGTAGGAGATATGCCTACTTTTCTATCCTCCAAAATGCGGCTATAATGTTTGGCTCCACCTTTTCAAAGGTGGATAAAAAATTGAATTAAAATTAATATAAAGAAATAATGACATATTACTATTACATACAACTCATTTAAAATGGATCTTAAGCAAAGAAAATTATCAAAGTCTGAATGGGATTCTATTGAAATCCCCGTCTCCGATTCCGAACAAGAAATTCTTAATCTTATTATTAAAGGTTTTCATAATGTTCATATCAAAATTAATAAAACTAATTCATTATTCACTTATCTTAAAATTGAATATAGTCCTCAAATTGAAGAATTCTTATATGTCAAATATTTTGCCGACAAAATTAAATCCCTTGTTAATGATACTAACACCAATTTTATCACATTTAATACTTCTAAAAAACACGACCTAAAAACTAATTCCGAATATAACATTTCAGTTGCCGGAATAGTTAGACTTAAAAGTTGTGATGAAATTCGAGTTAATAAAATTGATATCGGTGGAGAAAATATTAATAATATTTATGAATTTATCTTATACGATAATCTCGAAAAAATGGTTAAATACAAATTTGAAGGTAAATCTAAATGGCATTATTATTATTATACTCTTAATATTTTAGTACAAAATAATGTCGAAAAAGTTAATAAAATTATCATTAATATTATTAAATGTTTCCTTAATAATTATGAATCTGATGCTAACTTAATGTATATTTTAGAAAATTCAGCTGAATATATTGAAAAAAATAAAAATCTTTTAAAATATAATGATTTACATTTATATGAACATCAAAAAGAAATATTTACCTGCATTAAATCGTCTGACCCAAAACTAATACTATATATTGCTCCTACTGGCACTGGAAAAACATTAACTCCACTTGGATTATCCGAAAAATACAAAGTTATATTTGTCTGCGCTGCACGTCACGTTGGTCTTGCTTTAGCTCGTTCCGCTATTTCAATTAAAAAGAAAATCGCATTTGCATTTGGTTGCTCTAGTGCTGAAGATGTTAGATTACATTACTTTGCTGCTACTGATTATACCGTAAATAAACGCACCGGTCAAATTAAAAAAGTTGATAACACAGTTGGTGATAAAGTTGAAATTATTATTTGTGATATTCGTTCTTATATTCCCGCAATGTATTATATGCTTGCATTCAATGAAGCACACAATATTGTTACTTATTGGGATGAACCAACTATTACTATGGATTATAAAACACACGATTTACATAAAGTAATTAAAAAGAATTGGTCTCAGAATTTGATTCCAAATTTTGTACTTTCTTCTGCTACATTACCTAAAATGGAAGAATTAACCCAAACTATTTCTAATTTTCACGAAAAGTTTGCGAATGCAAATATTAGTAATATTGTTAGTCACGATTGCAGAAAAACTATACCATTATTGGATAATAACGGATACACTGTTATGCCACATTATTTACATTCAAATTATTACGATATTTTAACCGTTGTAGAACATTGCAATTGCAACTTAACTTTATTACGATACTTTGACCTTAAAGAAGCATCTGATTTTATATCTTATACTGAAAATAATAATTTTATCAGTAATAGTAAATCAAAATTTACCAGAAATTTTGTCTCTGTAAATGATATTGATATGAAATCAATTAAAATACATTATTTACGTGTATTAAATAATATTAAACCAGATGCTTGGCCTATTATTTATTCTCATTTTACTAATAATCGTTTGAAACGCCTTCAATTTAATAATACGGTAGATACAAAAGGAAATAAAATCATTAAACCAATGACAAGATACAGTGGACAAGAAATTACACGTTTATCTTCCGAACAAATATCAGCAACTAATGGTTCTAATTTAGAAGCACCTGGAAGTAGTGGTGTGTATATTACGACTAAAGATGCTTATACTTTAAAGGATGGTCCAACTATATTCTTAGCAAATGATTTGCAAAAAATAGCAAAATTTTGTATTCAACAATCAAATATTCCCGCAGTGGTTATGAAAGATATTATGGATAAAATTTCTTTCAATAATGAAATCAATGCTAAAATTGCCGAATTAGAAAATGAACTTGAAATTGAAGAACAAAGATTAGCAGCTAAAATTAACAGTGGTTCTGGAAATGGTAACAGTGCTGGACAACGTAAAGACAGAAAAAAGGCTTCTAAAATTGCCGAAAATAAAATGGAAAAAACAAATAGCGTTAAACTAACAAAAATTAATGAAGATATTAGTAGTCTAAAGACTCTTATTAAACGCGCTGCTTTAGATGACATATTTGTCCCTAATAAACTACCACATCTTCAAAAATGGGCTGATAAACTTAACACTAATACATCTTTCACCAGCAAAATTGATGATGATATTATTGCCTCTATTATGCTTCTTAAAGATGTTGATGATAGCTGGAAAATATTACTTCTTCTTGGTATTGGTGTATTTACAGAGCATAAAAGCATTGCTTACACAGAAATTATGAAAAAACTTGCGGATACACAAAAACTATATTTAATTATAGCCGATAGTGATTATATTTATGGAACTAATTATCAGTTTTGTCACGGATATATTAGCAAAGATTTAGAACTAACACAAGAAAAAATTATTCAAGCTTTAGGACGTATTGGACGTAATAATATACAGCAAGAATATAGTGCACGTTTTAGAGATGACCAACAAATTAAAACATTATTTACTAAATTTGCTTCTGAAGACAAACCCGAGGTTATAAATATGAATATATTATTTAATAGTAAAAATATTAAATGGACTGGAACAGAATATGAAGAAATGCCTGAGGAATTAAATACAGATAGATTACAAGAATTTGAAGAATCTGATAATAATGAAGAAGAGGAAGAGGAAGAACAAGAGGAAAATTAATCTTTTAACATTTTATAATATTATTTTTTGATATTATAAAATTATATATGTTTTTTTGTTGTTTTATGAAAACGTACCTTTTTATGTTTCTTTGTTACTTTATTACGCATTTTATTTCCTTTTTTTGTATGTTTTTTTTCTATTATTCTATTTTTATGTTTTGTTCCTCCTTTATTTTTACTTATAATTGTCTCTAAACTTCTACTTGATTGTTGTACCGATTTTAATGATTTTGTTAGTTCATTTCGTTCTAATACTAACATATTTAATGTTTTCAATTCTGATTCTTTATTTGTTAGTTCAACAGGTTTAGAAGCCTCTAATTCTTCTTCTAATTTTCCAACAGCATTTTCCTTTAATTTACTTTTTAAACTAACTAATTCGTCTTCTTTTTGTTGTAAACTTGTTACCATTGCTTTTTCTTTTCTCGTTAAATTTTCAACTGGTTTTGATTCCAATCGTTTTGTATCTTCAATTATCATTGTTACTGTATTGATTAAATTTTCTGTTGCTAAATATTCAGTATATATTTGTTTTTTTTCTTTTTCACTACGACCTGCCTTCGAATATTCTTCTATTTGTTTTTCTAAATTTTTATATACTTCCGACTCCTGCCATTCTCCCGTTAATCTTTGAATATCTACATCTACATTTTCTATATCATTATCCAAATTTGGATGTTGAGACATAAATTCATCTAATTTTGTCTGTATTTCTTTCTCTTTTGCAGTATTTATTTCTATTTTCTCTTTACGTTCTTGCTCTGCCTTTGCCTTTGCTGCAGCTGCTGCTTCTGCTTTTTCTTGTTCCGCTTTTAAACGCTCTTCTTTTTCTTCCTCCGTTTCTGGCTCTTCAACTGGTATATTACCTATAATACGTGTCATCATTTCGGAATCTTCATAATCTAACAAATCATTATATGCTATATTTTTAAGTGCTTCCTGTCTTGTTCCTCTTGGCATAGATTCTAATGTTTTATCTCCTTCTCTAGACCAATGTATAACAGGGTCAACAATTTGTCTTACTGCATTTATACCAGATCTTGTAGCGCGTAATTTAACCGCCATTTTTAAGTATTTTAATGTTGCTAAAAATGCTAATCTATCAGGTCTCTGTAACTCTCTGGTAACATATATTACTGACCCTGGTAACCCATTTGCATTTATTTTTCCCTCGTTTCTTGCAACTAACAAAGTTCTTGATGGATTTTGAGTTGCTGATGTATACATATATCCAGTCATTGATTGTTCATTAACACCTTCTAAACCATTAAGCAACATATAAATTGACCTAAATCCTGATGGTCTATCACCTTGTATTCCTAAACGTAATCCATTACCATAGTTATCATAAGGAACTATTGAATTATTTTTACTAACACTTCTATATAATGGTGTTATTCCTTCTTTTTGTATTAAATTTTTAATTTCTTCAGGTACAGAATTTAAATTAGATATATATCCTCCCCATTTAAAACAAGCTTGACATTCTTGTAAAAAATCTCCCATTGTTTTTAATGCAGTTGCTCCTAATAATCTATTAAAATTTATTCGATTAGAAGGTTCATTATACTGTACAGAATTCCACATTTTACTTAAGTCACGCTCTTCGCTTTCACCAAAACTATTATCATATATTTCCTTCATTCTATTTACAACTCCTACATATGCGACACGAGCTTTTAAATCATTTGATTCGACTACAGCAATATCTGATGTACTAACACTTGCTATATCTTCTCCTAAATCTAAATTACATTTTAATTTAAAATCTAATAACGCACATAAACGTGTTTTACCATTTGAAAATGTTTTATTGTAATTTAATACAACCCCACCATATGATATATAACGCGTTTTATCCGCATTTTCATATAAAAGTTCATAATTGGACGTTCCTACTTCCTTCGTTTCCGACGCTTCATACTTCAAGGAACAATTATCCATTGCATCCATCATTGATGTAGTGGGACAAAATACACCACGTTTAATAGAACGATATAAACCAAAAAATGGCTGAGCATCTTGAAACCATTTCTTATAATTTTCCACAAATTCTTTGTAAAATTCATTATTATCTAATTTTTGTGTTAGCAAGAAAAATTTATTTTCTAATGGTATTAACATTTGACGCTCTGCTGACTTGTATTCTTTCTTTAAAACATCTAACTCTGTATATTCTTCTAATGTTAACATTGCATCCCCTTGACTTGCTGCACGCTTTTTTTGTTCCATTTGAACTAACTTTTCCTTTATTTCATCAACTGCTTGTGATGCTTGCGTATATTCTTCGTCAATTTTATCTAAAGTTAAACTTGGATCATTTTCTATGCTTTCTATTGTTTGGGTTATTTCTTCTAACATTCTTCTTGCAACAAACAAACGTATACCATTTATATTTGCTGCAATATTTGCCGCATTATTTATTATAAATTTATATTTAGGTGCCGCTATTTTATAACCCTCATTTTTACTTATTAATGTTTCATTTGCCTTTAATAAATCATATAAATTACTTATTTGTTCTCCATTATTTTCTACTTGAGGAATAGAACTTGCTTGTAAATTTTGTATTACATAAATATTATTTTGATACATTTTTCTAAGTTTATTAAATAAAATAGGTAACAATGCAACTCCATCTAAACCAACCGATTTGTTAGTTAGTGAACTAACATTAACTGATTTTGAATCCGGTGATATTGGGGATATTTCTTCTACTGGTTGTTCTACCGATTCTTCTAAAGGTTGTTCTACCGATTCTTCTAAAGGTTGTTCTACCGATTCTTCTACTGGTTGTTCTACCGATTCTTCTACTGGTTGCTCTAAAGGTTGTTCTAAAGGTTGTTCTAAAGGTTGTTCTAAAGGTTGTTCTAAAGGTTCGTCAGGTCTTCTAATCATTTCAATATCACCTGGATTTACATTATTATCAGGTTTAGGTCTTAAAGCCGATATAATTTGGCCTCCCCCTTCTGTCTCCGCTGATCCAGCAAATTCGTCTCCAGATACTTCTTCTAAATCTAAATCACCTTCCATACAATTATCATCACAAGCATTAAATTCCGGTAAATTTTCAATTATAGCTTCTGGACCTTCTATAGTTGGGTTATATACTTCTTCAGGAAAGTTCGGCGAAGGTTCCGATTTTTGATTTTTATCTAAATAAAATTCATTATAAAACGCATCTAAATAATCCTTTAAATCATCATCTATTTTTGTACCAAATGTTACTGTATATACAGGATTCATTTCTAATAACATACGTTTTAAAATCAATATTTGCAAACATAATAATTCATTATTTCTATTTAATTCAAATGGATATAATTCTCTCAACTTTTCTAAAGTTATTTGATTCATTTGTTCGTTTCCAAATGTATAATTTTCCCCAAATATTTTTTGCCATATACCTAACTTCACAAACATACCACGAGATATTGTTGTTAACAAATTATTATGCATTATAAACACATATTCAGCAATATTAAAATACATTTTGTTAGATGGAGACCAATATCCTTCAACTGGCTCCAAAATATATGTATATTCTGGCTCCTCCTTTGGTAATTCATATGTTGGAACTGGTACCTTTTTCTTAGTTCTTTTCTTTCTACTAACAACTTCAATTTCAAATTCTTCTCCTTCTTCAGTTCCACCCATTTGAATACTTTTTTCTTCTACTTGAGGAAAATAATTTACTATTTCATCTATGCTATTACAACATATATAACCAATATAATTCATTATAAATTGGTTTACTACATCTGATGAAACTAACAAAGTAAAATTATCTGTACCTAAATTATTGTTATTTTTATCTACCACGTAACAAAAAGCACATTTTAATAATATAAACAAATCAGCATATCCTAAAAGTGTTGAATCATCTGATGAACCTACTAAAAAGGAATAAATTAAATAATCAAACGCATTTAAAATATCTGTTAGTTCGCTAGCATTCTTTTTGTTAGTTGCGTTATCTATTATATTTGAAAATAATGGACTTTTATTACGAATTTTACATCCCAAATATGTAACTATAAATGTATTTAATGAAGAATGTAATGCAATTATATCCGCATCATTTTCATATTTTTGATATAATATATTTAATGTTTCTTCCGTTAAACCGCCTACTAATGGTTTTAATAAACTAAAGCCATATACTTCTAAAACTTCTTTTGGTTCTTTTGATTCATAAATATCAGAATCAGGGCTTTTAATAAATTCTTGCTTTAAATTAAAAGGACCTTCTGCAACTACATTTGGCTCTAATTCACCTCCAGTTAAATTTTTGGTATTTGAAACTTCGTTATTATCAAAATTAAAATTATATACACCTCTTTTTTGACCTTTATATACATCAGAATACTCTAAATCATTATACATAGCAATATCTCTTGGTGCACCGCCGTAACTATAAGCAAATGTTTTAAAATATTGTAAACCCATTTTAATGTTTAAACTTTTAAATAATTCTGTATTTTTATTAATTACACGGGAATGCATAGTTCCTAAATTATAATCGTGAATATAATCGTGAACGAATGCCGATAAACACATTAAAACCATATCTTCTTCTCTAGCAAATTTAATTGTTACTTTTGATACACCATTTACTCTATTATCTTGACTTAATTCAACTCCAGGACTTTCTACAGCATTAGTAAAGTTTTGTTTATAAGGTAAACTAACAGTATCAATGCTTGGATTTAATTCACCATTAGATGAACGTTCTGATATATTTGAATTAGTTTTGTTTTTATTGTCTTCGTTATCACTCATATATTAATTATATAAAATATAATTATTATTATAATCAAATTCAAAAAATGACTAAATTATAATTATAATTAAAATTGAATTAAATTTTATAAAGCTAATTTGTGTTATATATCTTATTTATAAAAAATGTCTAACAAACAAAAAATATATTATGAAAATATGGGTTGTAAAATAAAATGGGATAATAGAAATATCGATAGCGTTAAAATTATGAATCCATATAAAGAATTTGGTTATTGTTATGGTGAAAAAGGGTATATACAGCAATTTATTGAAAACATAAAAACAAATGTAATAAAAGGATTACCAGATTTAAGCAAAGTGCGTTTTAAATTGGGTATATTTGACAAAAATAATATATTGCATCAGTTGATGGTAAAAACTTATTATATGTTGGCTAATATATTAAAAGTTATTCAAAAAATAGACGTATATAATACGATATTTATTATTGTATTATATGAAGGTAATATAGTATTTAGTGGAAGCTTATCATTTAATAAAATTAAATAAATTTTATATTATTTTAACTTGGTTTTTATTATTTAATTCATATATTTTATTTCTTAATTGACAATAATAGTGGTATCTATCTTTTGTTAATTCAGATTCATATACTTTACAATTTCCTGTTGCTATAACTTCGGTTTTTTGTTTATTTAAGCTTGTATTTGGATTATTTTGTTTAATAACATTATAAATTTTAATGGTGGGCCATTTTTCCAATACTTTTTCAAAAATAAAAATAACTTCTTCACCATTTAATTTTCTTTTTTCAATACGTTTATTTTCTCGTCTATCTTTTTTAATATTATAATATTGTTCTTTATATTTATTTTCCATAATATATAGATAAAATAAAATATTTTTATATATAGATTTGTTTAATATTATTAATTTTATTTGTTAAATCTAGAAATTGTTCTTGATTAATCTCATTTTTGTATATTATTAGTTTATCCTTTAAAATATTTGCTTTAATATTTTTTATTATATTAACGGTTAATGTATTTTTAAATTCATTTTTATTCCTTTCTTCAACTAAATAATTTAATATTTGCATTGGTTCCCATTTTTCCAATAATTTATCAACTACACATAAAATTTCATTTACTGTTATTTTTCTTTTTGATATTGCTATTTGTTCTTTGGTTAAAGGTATTTTTTGATTTTTATTTTCATTTCTACATACAATTGTGCCATTTTTAATTCTAGTTACTGTGTGTCTATTTAAAGATAAACTATTTTGTATATCAATATTTTTATATCCCTGTTCTATTAATAATCTAACCTGTAAAATAATATCATCACTTACACTTCCTTTTGATTCTCTTATAGAATTAGATATTTTTTGTTTTGTTTCTTCTGAAAATTTTTTTCCATAATTATGATTATTAATTCCTTTCATATTTTTGGATTTTTCCTTATAAATATGTTTCATATGAATTTCTTTACATATTTGATTTTTTATATTTTTTAATCTTAAAGTTTCATAAAACCCTTCTTTCCCTTTATTATTTTTATTCAAGTCATTAAATATTTCAATTTCATGTTTTTCTTTATTGCAAATAACATATAATTCTTGTTTTATAATTATATTATCTGTTAATAAGTAATTTTCAAATGCAATAGCTTGATTATATTTAACTATTAAATATGGTTTAATAGCATTTATAAATTTTAAACAATCAGTTTTATTGTAAATTTTATATTTTTTTTCGGAATCAATTTTTCCGAAATTCATAAATGTTGATATATAATTTAATACTTGAGGATGATTCTTTTGGGTTAAAGATATATAATATTTTGTATGTTTTTGTTTATTAATGTATAAACATCCTTCGGCGTCAAATAAACCAGCTATATATGGTATATTAATATTATTAAAATTTATCGTGTTATTTTCGTTTCCGTTATTTAAATTAGAACATTTTAAATATAATTCCAATTTTTCTTGTTGCATATTTTGTTGGTTAATTAATTTTGAAAACCTATTTAAACAATTAATTTGTTCGCACTTTATAACCATATAATATTTTATATATTCAATAATATTATAATATTCGTTGCTTCTTATTATCAAGTTATATTGATTTCTTCTGTTATATTTGTCGATATCATCATTATTATTTAATATATTTTCAACGTTATTATTTCTATTTGTTGAAGAAGTTATGTTTCCTCCAAAATGATATCTTAAGACTTGAATAATATTTGTTCTACACTGTGTAATAGATATTCCGGATTGAAATCCATCTTTTATTTTTCTTATAAAAATACATCCATCTCCATCAATAAACCCAGAAATATAAGATGGATTTGGAGGTTCGTACTTATATTTATTTAAATGTTTCAAATTGTCTTCTTCAATCATTGTATATTGTTACATATATTCTTCTCTTTATATTATTTTTCAATTTTATTTAATTCTTCTAATTTATTAATTGCTTGTTTAAGTTTATCTTGAATACTTATATTATTAGATTTGCTTGTAGCCCAACATTTTTTATCTAAGTTTGGATGTTTTTCTATTCTAAAAAATTCTCTTGAAAGTGTTTTTTCCTTGTTTCTATATTCTTTTAAATAATAAACATATTTTGGCATCATTTCTTGTGTTATTCCTTCAGGCAATTCAATTGCAGAAGTTTTTCTAGCTCGTTTAGTTCCTTCTTTAATTCCTTTGCTATTTTGTTCTTGTTCTTCTCTAGTTGCAATTCGTAAATTATTATATGTATTATTTAATGGATCTTGATCTATATGATCTACACTAATATTTAAGGTTCCTTTACCATTTCCATAACAACCCATTATAATTTGATGAATATATAATCCAGATGTGCTATGAATATATCCATTTGAATGAATAAAAAATGTATTTTTTTTACCATTATAATGATTAATTTCATATTCATTAATTTTATTAATAGATAATTCACATAATTTTATAATTATATTTTTTTCACAATACATTAACCAATAAATATTATTATTATCATTAATTTTCCACATAGGATTTTTAATAACATAAGCATCTTTTCCAGTTTCAGAAAAATGACCTAAATTATATTCTATAACATTGTAATTAGATAATATTACGTTATGATAACTATGAATAATTTCAATATTATTTTTTCTTAAATCATATTTATTACCATTCTTAAATTTATATTCAATATTTGAACTGTCATATTTAAATATATATTCTAAATATGAAATTTTTTGATTATTACGCAAATAATATGGATAGTCTTTTTCATAAGGATAATAATGAATAAAATTTTTACTAAAATTAATAATAGAAAATAAATCAATAAAATCTATAAGAACAAATTTATCATTAAAACAAATAATTCCACAATTTAAATTAGCATCAAAATTATATGAAAGTTCGTAATTCATATTTTATAATATATAATATGAATTTGTTTTTAAGTTATTATTTGTAAATAATATATTTGTAATTGTAATTGTTTTGTTATTAGTTTCTTTAATTTGAATAAGCTAAGCCACCCCGTTTTAGCTATTATTTATATATTTCTACATAAATTTGGACTATCCCTTAAGGTATCACAGAAAGTTGCTAACTTTCTCAACCCCATTTCATTATAGTCTCTGAACCTTCTCCATATGCTTGCATTAGCGCACTTAGGAGCTTGGCTGCGGATTATCCAATCCTTTTCGTTATTACTATGCCCTAGGTCATTACCCCGGGTATTTAAAATGCTTTCACAATTTAAAGTAGTAGAAAAGGCTCTCAGGATGTTTCTGCAATTTAGAAATGTTGCCTCCATCTGACAATATAGTCAAATACAGACTAGCTGGTTATATAATACATTCATTATTTGGGCTTGAATGTATATTTGCTTTACACTGTTTACCCACATTAGTAAGCAAATATCTAATGTGGCAGCCAACTGTTTGGCACAGGTGGATTTAATGCCAGACATAATTCTTAAGACGTTATAGTTGGTAGCATAGATACGAACCTTAGCAGTCTTGGTGCCTTCAACGGTAGCGTTGGATAAAACCAATTGCAAGGTAGCATTATCAATGCGGGAGAAATTGCACGTGCCACTTGGCTGATGCTCTTCTGGTCTCAAGGCAAAAGAATACACGTTAATACCTTCATCAGGATTACGAGTATGGGCTTGGAATGGTTGGACCCAGGAGAAGTAAGTTCCTTCACGCTCAGAGAATCTATCTTGACCGTTCAATTGGAGCTTAGCAGTGATGACGGGGTTTTGACCCCAGCAGTGCATATCCAAAGAAGTTTCAGACAAAACAAAAGTACCAGCATCAGAAACAGTGGAGTTCTGTTCGTGACCATTGGCAGCTAAGTCTTGTAATTGAGCAATGATAGAAGCAGGAAGAGTAGAACCAGTAGAGTTCAAAGGAACAGTTGGACCACCCATATTTACTTCATTGTAAGGATTAGAAGGACCATTCCAGTATCCAGTGAAACCAGGAGGAACTTCATAATCAAGAGCACCAGCATCATTGAACAATCCACGAGCATCAATGTAAGAACGAGAATCAGCAGCAATAGAGGCAGCACCTCCGAAAGCGTGGATAGCGTTTGGTAAAGCATCGATGGCATCAGTGTAGTTGAAAGGTTGAGCACCTAACACCTTGAATAAAGTGGCATCGCAAACAAGGGAAGAGCAATAATCAACGTTTTGATCGGGTTGGACGACCCAGACCAATTCCTTAACAGGATGGTTGAAGTTGAGCTTGATCTTGTTAGCAGAAGAACCAACAGATTCATCACCAGTGAATTGTAATTGAGTAATCAAGTATTCGTGAGGATTTTGGGCGAATCTACGACGTTCATCAGTATCTAAAAAGACGTAATCAACGTACAAAGAGGCAGCAACCAAAGATTGATTGTAGGCAATAGCAGCAGGAACTGGGCGACCAACTGGGTATTGGTTGGCAGCATAAGCAGCACCAGCAGGGTTCAAACCAGTAGGAACAGCACCTCCAGCATTGCAGTTCAAGGTAGTAACAGCCCACAAGCATTCGTCAATAGGACGAATATCTAAGTTAATCTTGACTTCATGATACTGTAAAGCGATCAACGGCAAGGCAAGACCAGGGTTGGTGCAGAACCAGAATTGAAGAGGAATATATAAAGTTGTTTCAGGAAGGGCATTTCTGGGGGCACAAACTTGGCGAGGAGCCATAGAATCACATGGTCCATCAACATCAGAGAAGGAAGGATCAGTGATGAAGGTAAGTTGAGTGGTGTTACCAATCATATTGAAATAACCACGTTGTTGTTCAGCAGTCATAGTCAATTGATTCCAGATGTGCATCCAGTCACCATATTGACGATCGATTCTTTGACCACCAATTTCAACTTCAACTTGAGCGATTAATTGCTCACCGGGGAAATCTAACCAACGAGCATAGACACCAGAACCAGCGCCAGTGGCGAAGGAAGCGACACCCATAAGTTGGTTGATTTCAGGTAAAGTAACTTGCAAATATGTTCTGTAAGCTAAATCACCATTTCTAGAGATAGTGCATTGAACACGACGACCGAAATCGGCTTGACCATTGAAGGTTTGTTCAATAGATTCAATCGCAAAGTTAGTGTATCTGCGATAAGTTACTTTCCAAAAAGTAATTTGAGGATTACCTGTAAGGTAAACATCTTGAGCTCCGTAAGCTACGAGTTGCATTAATCCGCCTCCCATTTTATACATTCCTAAAAGAAAAAATTTTTCCAAAAAATAAATTAATTAATTTAATTAAATTATTATTTTTCCTTCATTTTTTACGAAAGTAATTTATTAATATCAAAATTTTCCTTCATAAATGAAGAAAGATAATTTTCATTAAAAATTTCTTTTTTTTGTTCGTGATTTTTTGTAAAAATATATGATTGACCTCGTTTTTTAATAGACCATCCACCATCTAAAGCATTATATAAAAAAATCATTTTTTGAAATTTATGTTTATCTATTTCTAAACTATGTGACTCTAAACTATGTGACTCTAAACTATGTGACTCTAAACTATGTGAAATTGTCTCTATATCCATTTTATAAATTATATTTTTATTCTTTATTTTAGATTTTAACTAAACTCTAAAATAAAATAATTAATTCGAACCACAAGTTTGAGAACGAGGATACCATATATAATTTGGCTGACAGCCCAGGCCACCACACACATCACTCGTGATGTTATGAGCCTTTGCAAATGTTCTTATTCTAGATACTTGACGCATATCACTTTGTAATACATATACTTTGTTTGCGGGAATATCTGGAAATTTAGCATTATGTGAAGTTGCTCTATAACTAAATCAAGGCATTTATATTATTATTATTAAATATAATAATTTATTTGGTAAATTATATATTTTATATAAATTATTAATTAAATACTTATTCATATTTATAATATATTTTGCTATGCCATCATTTAAACCAAAGGCAAATAAAAAAATAAAGTACTATAAAACATATACTACTACTTTAGACGGCAAACATAAGGAAATTTTAAATGACTTTGCTAAAGATGAACAAGATATTATACCTGAATTAAAAGAAGAAAGATATAGTCTTAAAAAACAACTAGAAATTGAATCAGACATTTTATCTATTGAACAAAAAATGGAAATTAAAGATAGAATTGAAGAAATAAACGCAACACTTCGTGAATTAAAATATAAAAAAACAAATTATTTTTTAGATAATTCTAAATATATATTTGAATACTTTGAAAATAAAAAAAATATCGAAAATTGCGAAGAAAATGTTAGTTCAAATAAATCTATAACTAACAAAAATCAACTTGTTTTTAATATATTTAAAATTCAAAAACCAACAGAAGAACAAGTAAATACAAATAACAATCAAAATAACAACAAAAATATTGTTCAAAAATATTTAAGTAATGTTGATGAATCTTTTCTAGATATCAATGCATTTGTTAGACCAACTGATATTTGTCAAAGTTGCTTTAAAGGCGAATTAATACCACTTGATGATGAAGGTCAACTTATTTGTAACGTTTGTTTTGTTAATACACCATATTTAGTTGAAAATGATAAACCAAGTTATAAAGAACCCCCTAAAGAAGTTTGTTTTTATGCTTATAAAAAGATTAACCATTTTAAAGAAATTATTGCTCAATTTCAAGGCAAAGAAACAACACAAATACAAGCCGATGTAATCGAAAAAATAAAGCAACAAATTAAAAAAGAACGCATCACTTTAGAACATTTAACCCACCAAAAAACAAAAGAAATACTAAAAAAATTAGAATTAAGTAAATATTATGAACATATTGCGTTTATTAAAAATAAATTAGGAATACCTCCTCCTGTATTAAGTCCAGAATTAGAAGAAAGTTTATATAATTACTTTATTGAAATTCAAGCACCTTATGCTCAATCGTGTCCAGATTATCGCATCAATTTTTTGAATTACTTTTATGTTTTATATAAATTATTGGAATTATTGGGCGAAGACAAATATTTACCAGATATACCATTACTAAAAGATAGAGAAAAATTAATAGAACAAGATGAAATATGGAAAAAAATATGTAATATACTTAATTGGGAATTTTTGGCAACTGTTTAAATTAATAATTTAACGCATTTTTTTGTTGGTCGTATTCGTCTTCTTTATAGCCATAAGGTTCTGTTGTAATTGTATCTGTCATACCTTTTCCACCTATTTTGTTATATCTCCTTTTGTTAGTTCTTCTTTTGTTATATCTTTTCTTGCTAGTTTGTTTTCTTTTGTTATATCTTTTCTTGTTAGTTTGACTTCTTTTGTTAGTTCTCCTGTTATTAGATTTTCTTTTGTTAGTTCTTTTTTTATTAGATTTCATTTTACCTCCATTAAAAGAATCATCACTTGCTGTAGTATGTCCTGATTCGGAATCGGTTGGAGTTATGTTTAAATCATTAATATTTAATGGACCATCATCGCCTGCTATTATTTCATCATCAAAGTTAAATCCAAAATCTAAATCATGTACATCATCAGGATTAGCAGGTATAGCTTCTTCTAAATCAATTGCATCTTGATTTAATGCATTCATAACTGCATCTGTTAATTCATCTGAATTACCTGCAAAACCTATATCACTTTGATTCATTATTTCATCTATTTTGTCTGTAATGCGTTCAAAATCAATATTTCTTTGCTCTAATTCATCTATTTGTTCTTGTGTAAAACCATTATTTAATAATAATTCTTTTTCTTGTGGAGAAAACGCACCTCCACGTTGTAATTTTCTTTTGTTAGTTTTTGATTTCATATATAATATAATAATATTATTATTGTATTATATATATTTTTCTATTAAATTTCCTAATTTATTAAAAATCCAAATTTCATAGTTTAATCCTAAATCTTTTGCTGCTTTTTGTTTTTCAAATACATTATTTTTTTCTTGATTTGTAAACATAGATTTTACTTCAATGCATCTATTTTGAGATTTAATATAAAAATCAACATAATGTCTTCTTTGTTTTTGCATTTTATCATTATACCAAATTTCAGGAACCTCGTTTCTTTTTGTAATTATTTCATTTTCATCAATTTTTTCAACTGATAATAAATAATCTAACATAAAATTCTCATATCCTTGAATAAATATTATTTTACCGGAGGGTAATACATATGTTTTTCTATTATATGCATTTTTAATCATATTTTCAGATACTTCTGGATTTTGTGAATGATGTGGCACACCATATTTCTTTAAATTTGTTTGAACTACTTTGTTTTTAAATTCATCAGTTTGCATAAAATGTTTTACTCCATATTTTTTAAGATTTGTTTCATAATTTTTATTTCTAATATTCAGATTTTGTTGTGGATTTTCTACACCATATTTTATTAAATTAGTTTGTTTAATTTGTTCTCTAATTTCTGGTGATTTTAAAGGACATAAAACACCAAAGTTTTTAATGCAAGTATCTTGTTTTTTGTTTTTTATTACTTCAGATTGTGAATTATGTTCTACTCCGTATTTATTTATCATTGTTTGTTTTTGTTTATTTTTAAAATTTTCATTTTTCATAGGATTATCAACTCCATATTTTTTAATGTTTGTTTCTATTATTTTTGCCTTTCCATTTTCTTTACTACAATCTTTACAAAAACCATTTATTTTTAATAATTCTCTAAATGATTTTTTAAAAATATTTTCACAGCAATTGGTTTTGCAAATGCCTTCAATTTCACTATTTCTGTTAATATATTTATTTGAATAATCATCAATCAATAAAATATTATTTTCATTACAAAAATTTATTAATATATTAATATCATATTTTACTTTAGTTTCTTTTATTTTATTTTTAACAATTATATTCATACACACTTGACAATATGCTCCTGTTTTTACAAGTTGTCTAAAACTTTTTGTAAATTCCTTAAAACAATTAATACAATTAAAATTAATATAACTTTCTCGTCTTATGATATTATTAATACTAGTATCTATTAGAGTTATATGATTATCATTACAATATGTAAGTAGTGATTCACTATTATATTTCATTTTCTAAAATATAACGTATAATTATATTTAAGTTATTTTCATAAAAGCATAATTTTTATTATTTTATGAAATATATATGTATCTTACGATAAATGCTTAGAAACCCCCAGGAAAATTTACGAGGTTTGCTCCAATGCCTAGGCCAGCACCTGAACGAGCACTAGCACCCATTGCAGGAATATAAGTGTCTAAAATGGCAAAAGTGGCGGCGGCAGTTAAGGCAAGTAAAGCGATTTCCTCAAAATTTAAGGAACGTTTAGGGATAGCGAAGGCAGCAATAGCGACCATTAAACCTTCAATTAAATACTTAAAAATGCGCTTAATAAGTTCGTTGACGTCAAACATTTCCATCATTTATATAAAATAAAAAGAAAAAAATAAATAATTTATGAAAATTAAAACTTAAAACCAACGTTTACTAAATTATATATAATGGCTTCTAAAAGTAAAAAATCTTTTGAAAAGAAAACCAAACCCAACGGCACTCCTAATCCAAAATATGTTGATTTATTAGAGGTTGATAAACCTATTGCCGGACAATCTTTTGGTTGTTTTTCTTTTGTTTCTCCTGAAAAAATTATTAAACAACGCGAACAATTTTATTTTGAAGAATTCCTAAAATCCTGGGAAATGAATAAATCTATGGAAAAGTTTCATCAATTCCTAAACTTTATTTCTTTTAAATACAAGCTCCATTTTGAAGAGGTTATTAAGGATTTTGAATCTTTCATTGAAGAAGAACGCGAAACTATTGTTAGTAATGGTATCAGTGATGACTATAAGACTTTCTTAGATCGTAATGAAGATGACCTTGAAAAGAAATTTAATATCAAAAATAATTTCCAAACTTCTGTAAGGGGTTTTAAATCCCGAGGTAATTTTGCAACTGAAGAAGAGGCCAGAATGCGTGCTGAACTTTTAAGAGAAACTGACCCTAATTTCGATATTTTTGTTGGTCCAGTTGGTACTTGGCTCCCTTGGGATCCTGAGCCACTAAAAACTGCTGATGTCAATTATGCTGAGGAGGAATTAAATCAACTTGTTTCTGAGAAAAAGAAGAACGAAACTGCTGCTAAGGCTGCATTCGATAAACGTGTTAAAGAAACGAAACAAAAGGCAGTTGATGATAATAAAAAAAATGCCGAGAAATTTGGTTCTGCGGTTACTCAAGATATTGATGCTGAAGGTAATTTAATTGGTGTTGGTCATACAACAACCGAGAAAACATTTAGTCAAGAAGATCCAGAAAATATTACTACGGCTGATATTAGAAAGGAATTATTCGAATCAGAAAATGTTGTTGTTGGTAAGACGGATTATGGTCAGAGTCAATTAAAATCTGGACCTTTTGCTAAAAAAGATTAAATATAAATAATTTATTAAATTAAAATAATATAATAAAGATAATTTTTTATTATATTATACTATATAATGTATCTAACAGCTATATTATTTATTTTATTTTTATCTGGAATAAATTCATTTAATACTGGTCTTCGTGGTACAAAGAATCCGACAACAATTAATGAAATAGATATAAATATGTATATAGGAAATTGGTATCAGATGTATGGTGCACCAACCAACTATATTTTTCAAGGATATGGAAAATGTTTAACAGCTCAATATGATTTATTAGAAAATGGGAACGTAAGCGTCATAAATTCACAAATAAATGTTGAAGGACAATTAGAACAAATAACAGGATATGCTTATTATAAAAACTCAAGCGAACCTGGTAAACTAACTGTTCACTTAGATGGTACACCAGTTGATGGACCATATTGGATAATAAAATTGGGGGAATCACAAAATAATCAATATCAATATAGTATTATTACAACCCAATCAGCAATTTCTCTTTGGGTTATAGCACGTGATATATCAGATTTTTATAATAATTATGATAAAGAGGTAAAACAATATTTAGACGATAATGGATTTAAATATACATCAATAAATCAAGACGGTTCTTGCGAATATTTTTTTAAATAAATTATTTTATAAGTCTAATATATATGGATATATTTCTATTAGCCAATATATTAATTACATTTGCGTTAATTTTACAATTTTGGACTTTACAAAATAATAAGAGAATTAATCCTTACTCCTTTTTATTAATAAGTTTATCAACATTTATAATGGCATATGCTCAATACAAATATAAAGATAATAAATATAATATTGGATTAAAAATAATTAACGGAATTATTGCTATACTAATTTTTATTCAAATTATCTATTAATTACCACATTAATAAATCATAATATGCTGCATTATCTTGTTTATCTTTTATACCACGCAAATTAATTTCTAATCTATAAATTTCTTTAATTACTGGTATAAATCCTATAAGTGGCATAATATATACACAAGAACCCCATACACCTACTGCAAATTGTATTGAATAATATTTTACTGGCTTTTCTAAACTTGAATAATGATTAGAATTTAATTTCTTTTTTTCTTCATATTGTTTTAAATCAGTATTATGTTTAAATTGATAATATTGAGTGCCACGATAAAAACCTAATAATCCCCATGCAGCTAATGGTATACCAGCCTTATTTAACATTTTGTTTTAAATTATTAAAGCAATATAACTTTAAATTGTTTTAATAATATATTTAACATAATTCATATATATATTTATTATCAAATATGATATTATTTTTAATACTTCTTGACATTTTTGATGCTGATAAATTTTCAGATTGTGCTGCTTTTGCAATTGTTTCCCATTTTCCTAATATAATATTGGTTGATATTTCTTTTTTTTGAACTTGTTTGCCAGTAGAAGATGTAGTTTTATGTTTATATTCATCTTCTTTTAATATTAATCCATAATATCCTTCATTTGATCCATAATCGGTCCAAACTGTTGATTTTAATACGTAATCACAATTATTAAGGTACTCTTTTATTTCTTTTATTTCATTATTATTTATTTCTTTATTCAAACTTTTTTTCCATCTTATATATTCTTCTAATAACTTTGAATTTAATATTTTTCCGCTTGGGCAAAATTTGCAAACTTGAAATAAAAAATTTTCTGTATCATTACTTATGTATTTTTTTTTATACTCTAATTCTTTTAATTTACAACCTTTATATCCATAAACTATCTGATTTTTAGTTTGTTCTTTTAACCTTATGGGCTTAAATCTTGTATCTAAATAATTTTTAAAAGCGTGAAAAGTTTCTTTTTTTGGTTTTATTTTACACCATATGCGATATTGACCTTCTAAATTAGTTGAACTGTCTTCTACTTCATTATGAATTATACACATACTATTGATAAATTCATTAAATGACTTAGTTAATGTGTCTTCTAAAATTAATTCATTATAAGGTGATTTATTTTCTTCTTCAATTATTTTTAATAATTTGTCTTTTTCTAAAATAATATTTTTAAGTTCATTATTTTCAAGAATATATTTTGTTAGTTCAGTATTATTATCTTTTAATTTTATATGTAAATTTTCGTTTTCTTTAATTAGGTCTTCATTGTTTTTTAATAATTTATTAAAATTATCAATACTATATGTTTTAGAATTAATTATATCTTGTATATATTGAATTATATTATTAATAGTAAATTTATCATTATATGAAATTAATTCTGTTTTTTTTTTATTATCAATGTAAATAGTTCTTATTTGTGGTTTTATTTGTATATGACTTTTAATTAAATTTTCTATCTCAACTTTATTTTGAACCTTAAAAGCTTTAATTAGTATAAAATTATTGTAGGTTTTACGATGTTCTAATACTCTTTTATGTAGATCATTTGAGTGTCCAAATTTAATAAGTGTTTCGTTTTCTTCATTAGAATTTTGTATGGTTCCAATGTAAATACATTCTGTATTAATTGGAAACAAAGAAAATAAAATATCTTCAACTGCTTTTTGTTTTTGATATTCTGATTCTTCTTTTACTTCTAATATTATTTCATCTTTTTGTTTTAATTGTAGTCTAAGTTCATCTGTTTCTTCTTCAATAGTTTTGTTTATTAATTCTTCAAGTTTAATATAATAATCATGTATTTGATTTGCCTTGTCTGTTCTACTTTTTAAACATAATGATTTAAAACATTTTACATTTAACATTATTATTTGACGATTATTACCTCCGTGATTATTTATCGTTTTACAACTTGCTCCTGGACCTTCAGGAGCAAGTTTATTATTATATATAATTTTATAATCTATATTTTCTTTAAAAAATTTTTCGATAGTTGTTTTTGCATTATGTTTAATTGAATAACCTAACCATTTCCATATGTTATCTAAATCAATAACAAAATCATTTGAGTTATTATAATTTAAATAACAATAAAAACTATTGATAAATAATTGCTGTTCAAAGTTTGTAAATGTTTCTTTTATTTTTATTAATAATTTATTATTGCAGCTTTTAGTCAATCTTAAAATAGGATTATTTGAAATAAAGTCAATTATATTAAAATTATTCATAATTATATTTAACAAAATATCTTTAAATTAGTTTTTTTGCTTATTATTTTATTAAGCAAGTTTTTATTTTACCATTTACTTTTTTTCACTGCAATACGCGGACCATTACTTTTTTTCTTTAAATTATTTGGGTCATATTGGTCTCCTTCATCATCGTCATTAATTTGTTTTGATAATTCCCAGAATTGTTTAGAACCTAGCCTGAAATCACCGTGTGGATCTGCTTTATACCAAAATACTTGCTCTTGTAACTTGTTTGATTTGGAGTTGTTATTAACAACCAAGCATTCATAATTCTCAGTGCATTGATCCATTACCTGACAAAAGGCTTCAAATGTTGGAAACATACCAGCATAATGTTCGTAAATACGCTTTCTATTTCCTATAATATTTTCTCTTAAAATGAAGACGTAATCAATGTTAGTTCTGAGTAATGGAGGGATACCTAAAGGGAATTGCATTGTGATGACTAACATTATCTTCCAGTGTCGTCCATTCATAAAGAGGAGTCGCATCATTTTATCCTTAGCCCACGTGTTATCGAATAAACAATCATCTAAAATAACAAACGCACGTGGATCAATTGTACTACGATTGAATTGCTCTTGTTCTCTTTTCATCTCCTTAAGTACTTGACGCTGTCTCTTTAAAATATTTTCAATGATAGCAGTATTATATTCATTATGAATAAATAATTTTGGCACTAATTTGCCGTAGAACCCGTTACCTTCTTCAGTTCCAGAAATAACTGTACCAATAGGTATGTCTTGATGGTAATAAAGCAAATCTCTAACTAAAAAACTCTTACCTGTATCACGTTTACCAATTAAAACGACAACAGGACCTTTAGATTCATTTGGTTTAAAACTAATACTTTTCATATCAAATCTCTTTAATTCTAGATTCATTCTTATATTTTAGGAAATATAAGAATTTTTTAAAATAAAACGCAAAAAAATATAAGTTAAATCTTTAGGGAAATTATATAAATAATTCCTAATGGCGATAAGTGTTAATTATCAAAAGCGCAAGAATATCAATCTATTCAATAAATTTGAAACTAACAAAAATTTGACTATTGTTAAAGCTCAAAATTATATTCCCATATATGACAGATTTTTTTCATTAAACGCAACCAGTTATAATTCAATTAATCTAAATAATTTATGGTCTATTTATGATATAAAAGAATCGAGGTCCAAAGATGACCCAGATAATGTATTCACGTGTAAATTAAAGAATATAATCGATGAGGATAATTTACATATAACACAAAAAGTATTTTTTAAAATGGCACCATTATTAGACCCCTATAAATATTTGGTTGGAAAATATAATCATAATGACCCAAATTTGTTTACATTGCCATTATTTGATAATAAAAATAGAGTTCATCCTAAATTATTAGAAAGGAATAATTCTTCATATATAGATTCTTTTTTTTCTTTTTTAACAAGTCAAGCATTACATCAACATAAATTTATTCACGGATTAGATTTCTTTGGTTCATTTTTAGGTTTAAAAAAAGATTATAAATTAAATATAATTGATGATTTAGATTATTTGGTGCATTCGGAGTTTTTTAACAAACAAAAAGGTAAATTATTTCAAGTAGAAGATTATTCATATTTGTTAGATGAAGAAGTTGCAGCCCCATTGAAACCAATAAATATATCTAGTGCAAGAACTAACATATCTATTAAATCATTTGATGAGATAGAATATAACAATAATACTGCGTTTACTTTAAATGATGTCCAAAATTTAGGATTAGATTTAGAAGATATAACTAACTCGGATATTTTTCAAACAAGTAAGACGTCACATGAAACATTGAAATCAGGTTCATCTTGTTCTTCAAGAACATCGAATACAAATGAAGATGAATTAGATGAATTAGATGAAGAAACAAATGAGTATAGTAGTTATAATGAAAGTAAGGAAGAGGAAGAAGAATCAGAATATGAAACAGTTGATGAGGAAGCAGTGTTGTATGCGACAATTCCGGAATTTCCGGTTCAAATAATATGTTTGGAACATTGTGAAGACACGTTCGATTCCTTAATATTAAATAATGAACTAACAGATGAAGAGTGGTTTTCAGCATTGATGCAAATAATAATGATATTAATTACATATCAAAAGATGTTTTCTTTTACGCATAATGATTTGCATACAAACAATATAATGTATATACCGACAACGAAAAAATTCATATATTATAAATATAAGAAGCAAGTGTATAAGGTTCCAACATATGGAAGAATATTTAAAATAATAGATTTTGGTAGATCAATATATAAATTTAATGGCAAAATTTTTTGTAGTGACAGTTTTCAAACGGGAAATGACGCAGCAACACAATATAATACGGAGCCATATTATGATGATTCTAAACCACGTTTAGAGCCAAATTTTAGTTTTGATTTATGTAGATTGGCTTGTTCAATATTTGATTATATAGTCCCTGATTTCGAGGTTTTAAAGCATTTGGATAATTGTAGTCCAATAATTAGAATGATTGTAGAGTGGTGTACAGATGATGATGGAAGAAATATATTATATAAAAATAATGGTGTGGAACGTTATCCAGATTTTAAATTATATAAAATGATTGCTCGTTGTGTTCATAAACATAATCCACATGCACAGTTAGATAAAAAAGAATTTAAGAAATATGAATTTAATAATAAAAAAATGGATGAAATAGATGTAAATATAGATAATTTACCGGTATATTGTTAGTTTAATTGAATAAAATAATTATAAATGTATTATAATAAATGACATATGGATTTATTATAACACGACATGTTAATTCTGAAATAACAAATAAATATTGGAATCAATGTGTAAAATTAATAAGAGTTCATTATCCATTTAAACAAATAATAATAATAGATGATAATTCTAATAAATCATTTGTAAAAGAAGAATTTAATTATGAAAATGTAACAGTTATAAATTCGGAATATTCAAAAAGAGGTGAATTATTGCCTTATATTTATTTTTTACAATACAAATGGTTTGATAATGCGATAATAATTCACGATAGTGTGTTTATACATAAAAGAATTCCATTTGAAGCATTTAATATGCGTGTGTTGCCATTATGGCATCATAAATACGATAAAGAGAATTTGCCAAATTTATTACGTATTGTATCAGTATTAAGAAATAATAATATTTTAAACAAAGAATTGGTTGGTAAAGATACTGATATGTTTAATTTTTCTAGTAAAGAATATAATTTGTGTTTTGGTGCACAATGTTTTATAAATTTAAGGTTTTTAGAACAACTAGAATTAAAATATAAACTAACAAATTTAAAAAATGTAATAAATTGTAGAATAGATAGATGTGCATTTGAAAGAATAATAGGTTTGATATTTTGTTTGGAAGCAAATGAACTAACAAAAATGCGGTCATTATTTGGAGATATATTTAATGTTCCTTTTGCGTTAAAATATACATTTAATAATTATATAAAAGATTTTAATGAAAAAAAGGCGGTTCAGCCATTTGTAAAGGTATGGACTGGTAGATAAATAATAAATATAATATAAAAATAATTTATATTGTATTATAAAATATGAATATAGATGAAACAACAAAAAATATAACAAAAAATACCCCAACAAATTCAATAAATGATATAAGTAGTGATATATCGGAGTTTTATACAGTTAATTTACATTCTGTTAGTATTGATGAAATAAATTCGGGTCAAATAAAAATAGAAATTATTAAGACAAATGAAAATGAAAATGAAAATGAAAATGAAATTGTAGTAAAAGTATCAAATTATATGTTTAGAATAATTATATTTTTATTGGTAATAAGTCCAGTAATAATGGCGGTATTAATATATGCTATAATGTATTGTATTTAAAATGGGGGATTATCAGTAAATACCATAGGTGCTCCACCTCCAACAATTGGATTTGTTATATTTTCTTGGATAACTGGGTTCAATTGGTCAACAACAAAATATCCAATTATAACGCAAACATAAACTAACAATGAATCCCGAATAATGAATTTAAGAGGTTTAGGTTCATCATCAACATATCTCATTTCAAGAAATTTAGCAATAAAAAATATTGCGGAAATAATTCCAGCGACTAAAAATATATTCTCCATATTACAATATATTTTTAGAATCAAAAATAATAAAAAACGCATTTACGTTAAAACTTCAATATCTCCTAAAATTAAACTATCAGTATCTAATTTAATATTTGGCGGATTAATTACATGAATGTCTAAATCATCTAAAGATACTTCTTCATTTGACAAATTAAGTTTCTCTTCATCATCGTCGTCTTGTTCTTCCATTTTTCTTTGCATATTTCTTAATGTACTTATTTCTTCAAGACGTTCAATCGTTTTTGGTGCTTCAACCTTTTCTTCTTTACCATCTTTTGTCATAACCATATCTACATCATTAAATTTTAAACTAACATTGTCTTTTGTTCCTTCCTTAATAACTTCTGTGGTTTCTTTAACAGGTGGGTCTATTAATTGTTCTTTAACTTCTTCAACAACATCTTCTTCAACAGTTTCATCCATATATGCTCTTAAAATACTTTCAACTGGTATAGTTTCTCTAACTGTATTTAATATGGCTTCTTGAATAATAATTTCAAGTTCTCTGTTATGTTTTTGCATTTGAAGATGTGGTATATTAAGTTCAAATAAGTAAACATTTTTATAAACTTTGCGTGCAACATTAATGTAAGCTCTGTGTATAAAAGTATCCAATTTAGGTATATCGATATCTATTTTCTTTTGTTTATTTCCAACTCTCATAGCGGTAAGTAGTTTTAATTGAATGATATGAATACATGACACTAAATCTTCTAAATAATTGCAACCGCTGCGTTCAATGATTCGTTTTCTTTCATTTTCAACGATAGCGGTATTCCATTTGGGTATGCGTGCAATAAGATTTTGAAATGTCATTAAATATTTGTCCATTTGGTTGTTTTCTTGGCATAATTTAACGGATTCATCGAATATGGATTTAAGACCTTCAATCATAAGGGGTGTTAAAATGGTTAATAAACGTGCACCCCATTCGTTTTTAGATTCGTGTAAAGCGCTGACATTAAAATCGTCCATTAATAGTAATTGTCTAAATAATTTGTGAGTTTAAACTCATTGATATTTAAAGGCCATTTTTATGACGTAAAATTTGGCATATATTTTACTTTTATATTTGACACCATTTTCCGTCTAAAGTGAGAAATCATCTGAATAATATTTTAAGACCATATAATGCCAAATGAGACTGAAAAAGTCGGCATAAATTTGACTTAAAATTTGACAGCATATATAGTCTTAAAAAATTTAGCCAAAATACGTCGAAGTTTTATCGTAACAATTTTCTTTCAAAAAGTATTTTCAAAAATCGATTTTGCATATTTTTTGGATTTTCACATGTGCAAAAGTCAAAAGGGTCTTGAAAACGACCCCTAAAAAACTCAGCTAAGACCACTATGCTCTCAAAAATATTTCAAGGGTCGAAAATTTTGTGACGATAATTTTTTTTCGTTAAAATTCTGGAACTTTTTTCTGTTGATTATTTAGCAACACATGTTGAAAAGTTCGGTTCCAAAAAGTTCCAATATTTTTTCCTGTGAAATTTGTGACTATTCTACATCACGACATAGTCAGTGGGTAAGACACCTCTCTACAGCAAAACATTTTTGTCAACAAAATCAACACTTTAGCAACAAAAACTCAATGCAAAAAGTACCAGTTGGTACCAAAATTTGGCATTGTGAATGCGGTCGAGATTATAAAGACCGTTCTGGACTCTGGCGTCACAAAAAACAATGCACCTTTATTAAAGAAGAGGTCACTGATTTGGTAACAGAAACTGAAGCTGCTAAACAAGAATTATTATCTATGAATAGTACTGAATTAGTTATGCACTTACTTAAACAAAATAATGAACTACATCAACAGCTAATTGAGATGTCCAAAGAAAAATCTACCATATATAACAATACAATTAATAACAATAATAAAGTTAATATTCACGTATACTTAAACGAACAATGCAAAGATGCTCTTAATATGTCTGAATTTATTGATTCCATTAAACTACAATTATCTGATTTGGAAAACACAGGTAGAGTTGGATTTATTAAGGGAGTGTCGCAAATATTTACACGTGAATTAGGTAACATAGATGAATGTAGAAGACCAATACATTGCACTAATTTACGTAATGATATATTTTATATTAAAGAAGACAATCAATGGTCTAAAGATGACGAAAACAATGCTAAATTTGTGTTAGCTATTAAACAAATAGCCAATAAGAATTTCAAACAATTACCTTTGTGGACGGCTAAACATCCGGATTATTTAGATCCAGATTCAAAAACAAACGATATATATAATAATATGTTATGTAATGTATTTTCAGGTGGCACACCTGAAGAAAATAAACAAAATTACACTAAAATAATGAGAAATGTCGCTAAAAATATTGTTTTAAGCAAACAAAATTTAGTATGTTAACTAACAAATTATAATAAATAAAAATATTTATATATTATAATGAAAACTAAACGCAGTACCAAATTTAAAAAACAAAAAAATAAAACTGTAAAAAAATCTATTATGTTTCAAAGTTTTGAAGACCCTCATAAGAGTAAATTTGATGACATCGATACAGAAAAACAATTAATTAAAATGTTTAAAACGCCTTTTACTCCTTTAAAACATAAACCACAAGATGACTATTATACATATATTAATTATCAGTGGCTTGAAGAAACTTCTAAGAAGATTCAAAAAGAACAAAAATATTATGTACAAGTAGATAGTTTTAGAATTACCCAAGAAAAGGTTTATTGGGAACTTATTGATATAGTAAAAGATTATATTAAAAATAATAATTCTAGAAAGGGTAAAGCGATTAAAGCTGTTTATGAATCATTAGTTAATTTAGACGACTCTTCTGCCGAAAAATTTGCCAAATATTACGTTAAATTAACGGAACAACGCATTCAATCAAATGATATATATGAAATATTGGGTGGACAAAATCAAAATGAAATCATATCGTGGGGTTGTCCTATTGTATGGTCTGTATTAAGAGATGAAAAAAATACGAAATATTATAGAAGCACAATTTCTGCTCCACAATTGTCGGCATATGATTATGAACTTTATATTGAAGATAATTATGAAGACCAAAATAGCAAAAAATATAAAAGAGAATATAAACGCAAATTTTTGGAATATATTCAACAAATTTTTGATAATTGTATTGGTAAAAATAGTGGATACAAAGCCCAAGATGTTTGGGATTGTGAATATGATATGTTATCGGCTTTGGGTTGCAATAGTGTTAAAAATGATGATTATGATGGATATAATATTCTAAGTTCTAAAGAGGCTTTAGATAAATATAATTTTGATTGGAAAAAGTTGGCATTAAAAATAGGCTATGAAGCAGAACAAATACCAGATACATTTATATGTAGTAGTTTAAATTATTTAAAATGTATAATGAATACATTATTAAAGGATGATGCGTGGAAACAACAAAAATGGAAAACATATTTTATATATTTAAGTTTAAGACAATTAATAAGATTTCATAGTAAATGGCGTTATATTCATTACGAATTTCACGAAAAATTTGTAAAAGGGCAACCAATGCCTTGGCCTAAAGAAATATATCCAATATTTGGGTTATCACTTTGTTTTAATACTTTTTTAACAAATGAATACATAAGAAAAAATAAGAATGAACAATATATTGAATATACGACAAATTTAGCAAAAGATTTGCTAACAGTTTATAAACGAATTATAAAAAGGAATAAATGGTTATCTCCTTCTACTAAAAGTTATGCGTTAAAAAAATTGGAAAATATAAAATTAGAAATTGGACAACCTGAAATTTTAAGAGACGACCCCATTTTAAGCTATAATTCAAAAGAAGCATATCAAAATGCAATTAAGATTGCTCACTGGAGAACAAGAAAATTAATACTTTTAGATGGTAAATCTTCAAACGTTGATATACCTATAATAGATTGGTCTGAATTTAAGTTAGTTGGTAAGCAATCTTATGTTGTTAATGCTTATTATACTCCTACTGAAAATTCAATTTATGTTCCTTTAGCATATTTACAAAAGCCATTTATTGATTTAGAAGAACGAGGTATAGAATATAATTTAGCGCACATAGGATACACATTAGGACACGAAATGTCGCATTGTTTAGACGATATGGGTTCAAAATATGATGAAAAGGGTAATTTACATAATTGGTGGACAGAATCAGATCGTAAAAAGTTTAATAAAAAGGTAAATAATGTTATTAAGCAATATGAACAATTTGCTGCGTTTGATGGCATAAAAATGGATGCTTCGTTAAGTACTGGGGAGAATTTAGCGGATATTTCAGGTTTAGCAATTTGTGAAGAATATTTAAGAGATTTTCAGGAAAAGAATAATGATGTTGTTGCAATTAAGGCGTTATCATTTCACGCATTTTTTGTATATATAGCGATTCAGGCTCGACAAAAAATATTTGATAAGGCAGTTAAGGCACAATTAAAGACAAATCCGCATCCAATGGATAAATATAGGACAAATTGTCCATTAGCACGTTTAGAATTATTTAGAAGTTTATATAATATTAAGAAGGGGGATAAAATGTATTGGGAATCAACAGATACTATTTGGTAAATAAAAATATTAATAAAATTTAGGAAAAATAAAAAAATTTATACAAATGCTGTATCCCATTTTTAACAAATTATTTTCTTTTAGTATAGTATATAATGGCTACTCGTCGTCATAGTTCTAGATCAAGATCCGCTTCTCGCGGTCGCGCTCGTGGTGCTTCTCGTACAATGAAACGTGCTGCTGCTCGTGGTGCTGCTGCCGCCGCTTCTCAAGCTCGCACTGCCTCTAAATCCGCCGCCAAGGCTGCTTCTCGTGCTGCCTCTGCCGCTCGCGGTGCTTCTGCTGCCCGTGCTGCTACTGCTGCTCGTTCCGCTAAGAAGGCCGCTTCTAAGGCTGCTTCCGCTGCTGCTGCTGCTGGTGCCGCTGCTTCTCGTGCTGCTGCTGCTGGCCGTATGTAAATAAAATAATATATTATTTGATAAAATTTAATATATTATTAAATTGTTAACCAGATTAAGTATCATAAATATAAGTAAACTTGTTTCCATACATTCTAACAATTGTAATATAAATGTCAAATACGTTTAATGATAATAAATTTTCATTAGCAACTCCCATAAATTTGATTGTACATCCATCGGTATTATAATCTCCGTCGAATAAGGATTTATTTCCTGTGGAGTTAATATCAATATTTAACGAATTAAACTGGCTTCCCTAACATAACCAACCTTTCTGCTTCTTAATTTTCTGCAAAATCTGCGCTTAGTTCCCTTTGCACGCATACAACCGAATTTTCTGGTGCAACGAGAATATTTACGTCCACGGCAATGAGATCTGGAAACGCGACTACGATAAATTTGCTTTCTACTACGAGCTCTCTTCATTTATATATATTCTAAATATTATTTTTTATTTCTGTACTGTTTATATTATTTAATTGTGTTTCTAAATTATTATTATTTTGTGTTTCTAAATTATTGTTTATATTTTGTTGTATATTTATTGGCATTTCTGATTTTGTTAATAAGTTTTCCTTCATTTTTTCTAAACTTTGTATCTGATTTTGTGCTGTATCTAAAATCTTTTGTTCCACTATTGTTTCATAAATTTTTAATCCAGTTATATAATCATTTTCACACGTTAAATATAATTGCATTATTTGTCCTCGTGATTTTACTATTAAATCTTGTAACCCCTTTTCAGTTAATTTTGGATTCACTCTAATTTGTTTTTTGTTAGTTTGTGGGTCAACCGTATAAACGAATATTTCATTTATAATATTTAGTAATTCTTGTTGTCCTAGATTTGTCTTCTTAATCATATTTTTTATATTATTTGCATAATCCGTAAATAATTTTTCCGATATTTTACCCTTAAATTTACGTTCAAATATTGGGTCACTTCCCTGACATTTAGGCATTTTACTATATTCTCTTAGTTTAATATCGCTAAACCCTTGTATAGAATCTGGAACATCTTTATTTCCAGTAAATACCTGATAAAATGTTTTTAAATCTCTTAAAAAATCTTTTTTAGCTTGTTCCGACATTCCCCTAAATTTACCCGTTTCAAAATCATAATCATCATCATAATATAATTCCTTTAATTCTGGAATCCCGGGTTCATCTTCTAAAGTTTTTTCTGAACCAATATCATTTAAATTACTTTGGCAAAATTTTGGTCCAATAATAGCCTCATCATCGCCAGATAATTTGCTAAAATCTTGTTTTCCTTGTAAAATATTGATTCTATTATCACAAATATTCATTTTATAAATATCTCTTGGGGCATTAACGGGAATATTATCTTTTTCAAATAGATTTGCTTTCATTTTATTTCCTTCTGCATCTTTATAAACATAAATTGGATTAATTGTTAAAACAATGGCGGAAAACAAATGGGCTATTTTAATGTAAAATTTAGCAATAGATAAACAAATGCGTTTCTTTTTAATGGAATTTTGTATATCTAATTTTGTTAGTTCATCTTTATCAAAAAACACAACTTTATCTTTTGCAAGTTCGTTTATTTCTTGTCCAGCCTTAATTCTTTGTGCTAAATAAGTTATTTCTAAATTAGTGAAATATCTTTCAATAATATCGGAAGTTAAAATAACAAGTTTATCACAATATTCTTTGTCATATAATTTTCTTAAACTTTTGAAATCAAGTGTTAAAATATAATGTGTTGCAATATAATCTAAAACTTGTCCTAATGATTTTGGTTTTAATGTATTTTTATCAGTTTTAATATTATTTGTGGAAGTTTGATTACCCATTTAATATAATGTAAGTTTATAAAATGTCGGGTTATTTCTTATTATAAATATAATAATCAAAATTTCCCTAAATATCTTCGAAAAATGAAATTTTAACGCACTAAAATATAATAAATAAAATTGATTTAAAAATAATTTATCTTATATAAGTTAAACAATGATTATGAATATTAATAAAGAATATAGTAAAAAAAAGAAGGATAACAACATTGATAAGGTCAAATTATGGAACATATTTGATACCGAAGTTGTTAACCCAGAAAAACAAAAAGAACCTTTAGAATGCTTATATCGTACCATTGCTGACCGCGAGTTTTGTGAACGATGTGAAAGTATTTTACTCTTATCCGATATGGGATTTCTCACTTGTAGTAATAATAAATGCGGTATAATCTATAAAGATAGATTAGATAGTGGAGCAGAATGGCGTTATTATGGCGCCGATGATAACCAAGGTTCCGACCCTACACGATGCGGTATGCCAATTAATCCTTATTTAGAGGAATCTTCATTTGGCTGTCGGGTATTATGTATCGGTAAATCAAGTTATGAAATGCGCAAAGTTCGACGCTATACTGAATGGCAATCTATGCCATATAAGGAAAAATCACAATATAGTGAATTTCAAGATATTACATTATGTGCTCAGAATGCAGGTATGTCCAAGAAAATTATAGATGACGCTATTATGTATCACAAAAAAATATCTGAAAATGATGCAACATTTAGAGGAGATAATAAAGATGGACTTATTGCTGGTTCAGTTTACTTATCGTGTCGTTCTAATGGATGTCCTAGAACAGCAAAAGAAATAGCAACTATATTTCATTTAGATATCACAAGTGCTACACAAGGATGTAAAAGAGCTCAGAGCATATTGAATAAGCAAGAATCGGAATTATCTAATAATGAAAAGAGCTCATTTTGTAAAACAAAACCAGAGGCATTTATAGAGCGATATTGTACTAAATTAAATATAAATAATGAGTTAACAAAGTTATGTCAATTTATTGCTGTAAAAATAGAGAAAAACGATATGATGCCTGAAAATACGCCAAATTCAATTGCGGCTGGAATAGTATATTTTATAGCACAATTATGTAAAATAAATGTTAGTAAAAAGGAAGTAAAGACTATAAGTGAAATATCGGAAGTGACAATTAATAAATGTTATAAAAAGTTAGAAAAGATGACGGATGAATTAGTGCCAGCAGTAATACTTAAAAAATATACACAACAACAAAATTTATAAATATAAATTATTAATAAACAATAAGTATAAAAACTTAAATAATTAAGCAAATATATATTATGTCAGTTCCTAAAATTGTATTTATTGTTCCATATAGAAATCGACCACAACATAAATTATTTTTTTCCAATTATTTAAAAATTATAATGGAAGATAGGGAAGATTATGAGGTATATTTTTCTCACCAATGTGATGTCCGAACTTTTAATAGAGGAGCCACAAAAAATATTGGGTTTTTAGCTGTAAAAAATAAATATCCGAAACATTACAAAAATATTACTTTTGTATTTAATGATGTTGATACAGTTCCATTTGCACCAATATTTAATTATGAAACTACAAAAGGAATAGTTAAACATTTTTATGGATTTAATTATGCTTTAGGAGGAATAGTCGCATTAACTGGCGAAGATTTTGAACTAACAAATGGATATCCCAATTTTTGGGGATGGGGTATGGAAGATAATGTATTACAAAAACGTTGCGAAAATATTGGATTAAAAATCGATAGAAGTCAATTTTATCCTATTGGTAGTCCAGAAATATTACATCTATTTGATGGTGTATCCCGTATTATTAATTCTAAAGATCCTTGGCGTGCTACCCACGATAATGGTATTGATGGTATTAAAACAATCAATAAATTAGTTTATACAATTGATATTGAATCAAAAAATCCATTAGATAATATTTATTTATTAAATGCAACTAACATATTTATAATTAATATTTCAACATTTATGACAGGTGTACGTTTTGAACACGATAATTATTTAAAATATGATTTAAGAGAACCACCTAGAAAAATTATACATCCAGATAAAATACGAACTAACAAAATAGATAATATAACTGATGATTGGACTGATATACCATATTATCCAACTGCAGAAAAGAAACAAGAATTGGTTAACCAATATGGACAAGTAGAAACAGATAAAATAATAGAATATAATTTACATAATTCACACGATCCAATGAAACCTATTTTGCCGCCACATTTACAGCAACAACAAAATATTAATCTAATTGTTGAAGAAAAACCAAAACAATATATAAATAATAATTCAATGCATCAAAATTATTTAGAGCAAATAAGATTATATAATGAAGCATTAAGAGCTCAAAATTCTGGTCAACGTATTATACCTCCAAATGTAAATAAATATTCACCGGAATATTCGAGGGCAATTGCGGTTAAACCTAGAGCAACAGCATCTGTTGCAATTGGAATGGGCGGCGTAAAAAAATAATATATATTTGAAAAATAATATATTAAAAATAACTTATTAATTTTAATATATTTCATTTATGTCAATAAAATCATTACAAGATATTACCAACATTTTTTACATCAATTTAGAACATAGAACCGATAGAAGGTGTCACGTTGAACAAGAACTAACAAAAATAGGATTATCCGGATTTCAACGTTTTAACGCGATAAAAATGGAAAATGGAGCTATAGGATGTAGTATGAGCCATTTAAAACTACTCCAAAATGCATTAGAAAATAATTTAGACCATATTTTAATTGTTGAAGATGATATTACTTTTTTGGATCCAGAATTATTTAAAACTCAATTAAATAAGTTTTTTGAATCTAATCTAAAATGGGACGTAATATTATTTGCTGGTAATAATATGCCACCATATCAAACGGTTACAGGAGATTTTTGCGTTAAAGTATCTAAATGTCAAACCACAACTGGTTATCTTGTTAATAAACATTATATCAAAATTTTGTTAAATAATATAAAAATGGGATTAACACATCTATTAAGTAAACCACAACAACACTCTTTATTTGCAATAGATAAATTTTGGTTTGTTTTACAACAAAATGGAAATTGGTATTTAATAACACCTTTAACAGTAATACAACGAGAAGATTATAGTGATATAGAAAAAAAGAAAACTCAATATGGGAGTCAAATGTTAGATTTAGATAAGAAGGAATTATTTAATGCAATTAGACAATATAAATTAAACAAACTAATAAATAATTAATTGTTAAATTTTAAATTTGTTAGTTATAAAGATATAAATATAATACAAATAATATTATATTTATAACAGATGTTTTCTTTTAATAAACAATTAACAAATATAAATAAACCAATTTTAACTATTGTTACGTGTTGGTATTTAGTAAAATCAAAATTTACTGTAGAAAAATATGTTAGTTGGATTCAAAATTTTTTGTCGGTTGTAAATAATAATAATGTTAATGTTGTTTTATATACTGATTTAAATTCATTTGTATTAATTTCCTCATTGATAAGGGGAAAAAATGTTAAAATAGTATTTAAAAACCTTGAAAATTTTTATACATATAAATTTAAAGATGATTGGATAAAAAACCATAACAAAGGTAATTTATTATTACATAAAGAAACTAGTTGGATGCTAAATATGTTATGGAATGAAAAAATATTTTTTGTAAAAGATGCGTTAAAAATGGGATATTTTGAAACCCCATTATATGCTTGGTGTGATATTGGTTATTTTAGAAATGGGGTTGACGATTTAAACACAAAATTTTTAAAAGGTAGATGGCCTAACAACTATAAACTAACAAAAGAACCATTTTCTATTCCATACATACATTATGGATGCGTTCAAAAAGATAATTCTATATTTGTTAGTTTACAATCAAAAATAAAGTCATTTTATAAAGAGAAAAAAGAAGGAGACCCGAATCCAGACTATAATGTTAACTGTTTTGCCGGCGGATTTTTCTTAATTCATAGACAACTTATTGTTTATTATGCTAAAATATATGCGGATAAATTACAATCTTATTTTTCAAATAATTATTTTATTAAAGATGACCAAACTATAATAACAGATATAATTTTTAATAATCCAAACCTATTTTATATACATAATGAACTAACAAAATACAATAATTGGTTTATGTTTCAACGGTTACTTTTGTAATTCTATTTTATGCCAGTAGCACGGAAATAGGTCACAAGTATTATGGTTAATTGTTTGTCCAAACCATAAGGAAGGATAGCAAACAATTTGTTCTAAATTCCGATTCAAATATGCTCCCCACCAACTAAAAGTACTATTTGCAATTATATTATATTTACAGCAACCCATTAATAATAATTGTTCCCAATCGTTTAGTAAATTATTTGCCCTTTTAAAATCAAAGTAACTAACAAATTTTAATTTTAAATATTTGATTATTTCTTCTACGTGTATTTTATCTTGTTCTTCGCAAAAATATAATATTGTATATTTGTTAGTTATAGGCTTTAAATTTATTAAATTTATTAAATAATTTAACGCACTTTCATAATATTCTAGGTAACACTGGATGTATATGTTGTAACTTTGCGTAATCTCCCACGCGAAAATGTATTGAAATGGTATTTTGAAAATCATATGTTTCTTCTAATTTTGTTAAAACTTCTAATCGTTTTTGTTCTAATTTAATTAATTTACAAATTTGTGATTTATATTTATTAAAATACATATGACTTTGAAAATATCCAAATAATAAATAGTTGTTAGTTTGATTTATTTGTAAATCATAAATATTTTTATTAAATTCAAATGATTGTTCTTTATTTATAATAGAACTTGGCAATATATTATTACGTAAAAAAAGATTTAAACTAGATAAAAAAGTATTCCAATATGTATATCGAATTGTTGCATCTTTGTCAGCAATTAATTCATTTTCATTTAAAAAATAAAAAGGAATTGAATTTTTTAATGCTAAAGAAATAACTGTAAATATTTGAAATAATTGGTTTCCTAAACCTCCCATTAATTTACATGTAATCATTTTAAATTATATAGATGATTACATTTTTATATAGTTATTTTTTATATACATATTTTTTCATTTATATATTGTTCCCATTCTCTATTACACCAACCGTAAAGAAAAATGAGACAAACTCATTCTAAAATTCGGTGGCTGGAAGCATTACCTTCCGTAAAATCAACTGATGGTCTTACTTTTTCCATTTCTTCTTTTTTATTTGAAATGGTGAAAGACGAAATACAAAATTCAATTGGTCTTTGTTGTTTGTAAATCCAACATTTACCCAAGTTCATTATGTTTATTGCTGAATTAGCATCTCGTGTTCTAAATACGATTTTTTTGTTTTCGCAACTCACGCAGTTAGAACATACTAAAAGACGAAATTCCTCTTTGTTTTCTTTGTTTCTATAATGTTTCAAATCTTGAAAACAATCACAACATTTCTTACTTGTATTACATTCGTTTATTGTAATTGTATCATATCTTTTATGGATTAGTTTCCTTAATCCTTTATTCATTGTCGGTATAAAATGTTTCATTTGTGTGCTCCTACTCCAATTTCCATAACAAATTAAAATATTTTCTCCAAATGTTTTTTCTATGTTATTCAAAAATGTATCTATGGATTTATTACCATACGAGTATTGCCTAAATTTCATTTTTCTCCATACTTCTTTTTTGTAAAATTCTATAGTTTGTTTATTTAACTTATCTTTTTCAACTAAATAAGATTTGAAGCTATTGTAATTGACTGATTTGCTATTTTGTAAAGACAATACATTTTCATACTCATTTATCTTGTTATTTTTCTTCTCTCGTTGCAAAATTTGTTGATTTCGCTTTGACATACTTTCCTTTTTTCTTTGAGGTGCTGTATATTGTAATTTATTGCCTTGTCCATCCATCATATAAACCAAAGAACGCTTACCTGGGTCTAATCCTACTATATTTCTTGATTTCAAATTGTCTAATTGTTGATTATCCAATTCCTCAATACTAATATATTCATAATCTTCACTATTTACTTGTTTGTTTTTATTTTCTTCTCTTTTACAATCTTTACGAATAAACAATAAAGAACAACTAATACCATCTGTAGTTATTTCATTATGAAAGGTATAATATTTATTTTTGAATAACCTATGTTTCATATTCAACAAACTACTCCATAATATATTTTGATAATTAGTAATCTTTTTTAGAACTTCTCCTTTCTTTTCACCATCAGGGCAAAATAATTCAGCAATACAGGAACTATCAAATTTCACATTTTTTGGAATAATATTATTTCGTAATGGTAAAGGTTGAAATAACTTATTTTCTTGCATTTCCAATATTGAATTCATATATAACATTCCTTTTAAATATTCAAATTGTCTTACTTTTACATCATAATATATAGATTTATTGATATTTGTTGGTAAAATATTAGGTAAATGAGTTAGTTTCCATACATTAAATTTTTCATTTGTTTCTTCTAACATAAGCAATTGATGTTTCAATTCAAATAATTCTTTTTTGTCTTCTGTAATTTCATTTGTAGTTTTATTGATAAAACGAAGAAAATGTTGAATAAAATGTTCCTGTATATTATTAGAAATACATACTTGAATTTGCTCTGCTATAATATCTATCAAATGAGATTTATTTACTAAACTTATTTTATTGTGATTGAGTAAAGGTTGGTATTCTTCAATATAAAAATTTTGTAAAGTATCTAAAAGTTGTGTATCTTTTGATTTTCTACCACTATTAGATTTTGTTCCTAATGTTTTGATACAATATTTCACAAAAGTAAATTTATCATCAAATACAGGGAATTCTAAATGATTATGAAAGCAATACAAAATATATAATCTAATAAATTGATAAGTATGAATAACTAAATCATTTAGTTCAAAAACCAAATTAGTAATAATTGGTTGAACTTCTCCATATTTCAGTAAAACATTTTTGAGTGTTGTTTTGATGGTTTTGAATTTAGATTTCTCTAAATTTCTAAAAGTTTTGAATGTTTCTTTCTTTTTCTTTTTCGCCATTCTATATATTTATTAAAGATTTTATTTTTAAATAATTTGAACGATATTTAAATTATTTAATTATTCCTAAATGTTTTATATTTCATAGTTTTTATGTATGTTCCATCTGTTTTTCTAAAAAAAATATCATCCCCAATAAAAGTATAATTTTGTTTCCTTAAGATGCTTCTTATTATATTTAGATAAGGTCTTTTACATTCAAAATTTGGTTTAAAGGATGATATAGTAGAACAAGCAAAATATTTTTTAATTTCCTCTTTTAATTCCAATAATTTATTCTGTTTTTCAATATCTTCATCTAACTCGCATAATAAAAAAGTATTATCTTCTTTCAATTCTAATATGGTAATAATTTTATTACAAATATCTTCTCTTTCTTTTTGGTATTTTTCACTTAATTTAATCCTCATTATATAAAATTAAGTAAGATGTTTTTATTACATTTTTGTCTCATTTTTCTTTCCGGTCGGTGTAATTTACTTATTTCCTCCTTATGATTTTCCCTATAATTTTTTTTTTGTTCCGAAAGTATTGCTGCATTTTTTTCTCTGTATATTTTTTGTTGTTCCTTTATTTTGTCTTTATGTTGTTCTGCATATTGCTTTTGATATTCTAATTTATGTTCTTTATTTTCTTGATAATTATCTTTTGCTTTTTCCAATATTTCTTGTTTATTTTCTTCATACCATTGTTTTTTTTGAAACGATATTTTTTCTTCATTTATTGCATTATATATTAGCATAGATATTTCTTTTTCTTCCTTTGTTTTATATGGAATTTGCATATTCAAGGAGCAACCTTCTTTTTCAATCCAAAAACGTTCACGTTCTTTTGCTTCTTCAACATTTTTACATGGATATTTTTCAATAATATTCATTTCCCAATTATTCCAATCTCCATTTTCTCTAATAGTTTTATATAACTTTATATTATAACTTGCGCTATTTACATTATTACAAGTACTTTTATGCTTAGTGTATCTTTGTCTAAAATCGGTAGTGTGTCCTACATATGAATCTTTTATTGAAGTATCTTTACAGGTTATTTTATATATAATTGTGTTTTCATATTTAGAATGTATATTATACATATTATAATTTATATTATGTATATATCTTTAAGTTATTTTGTTGAGATTTTATATATTTTAAAAAAAAATTTTTTTCTAAAAATCTTCTTCAAAACTGAAAGCATTTGTTACCATATCTTTATTTGCGAGGGAATAAACATCGTTACGCTTCTCGAAAAAGTTAGTTTTGCTCTCTAAGCTTATCAGTTCCATCCAGGAAAATGGGTTACTAACATTGTAAATCTTATTGTAACCCAATTGCAAACATAATCTGTCTGCCACAAATTGTATATATTGCGTCATCATTTGACTATTCATACCTATTAATCTACACGGTAATGCGTCACAAATAAATTCAGTTTCTATTGCTACTGCTTCCCTAACTAATTCGTTGAATCTTTCAACTTGCATTTTATTTTGTAATTTATCATAAAGTAGCACAGCAAACTCGCAGTGAAGTGCTTCATCACGTGAAATTAATTCGTTTGAAAATGTTAATCCGGGTATTAAACCGCGTTTCTTTAGCCAAAATATACTACAAAATGCGCCACTAAAAAAGATACCTTCAATGCAAGCAAATGCAATTAAACGCGTTTCAAATCCGCTGCTACTATCGTTTATCCATTTTTGGGCCCAATCTGACTTCTTTTTGATGCACGGGTAGCACTGTATCGCATTAAAATACTTATGTTTTTCTTCTTTGTCTTTGATATACGTGTCAATTAATAAACTATAAGTATGACTATGAATATTTTCCATTGCTATTTGGAATCCATAAAATGCGCGGGCTTCAGATACCTGTATTTCCCTCATAAAACGTGATGCCAAATTTTCTAATACAATACCATCCGATGCGGCAAAAAATGCTAAAATCATTGAAATAAAATATTTCTCGTCATATTCTAATTTATCCCAATCATTTAAATCCTTACTTAAATCAATCTCCTCCGGACGCCAGAAACAATCAACTTGTTTTAAATACATTTTCCATATGTCATCGTGTTCAATTGGAAACATAACAAATCGTTTATCGTCAGGAATTAGAAGAGGTTCGATAATGGTATTATTCATTCTAAATAATATGGAGATTTTTTTTTAAATTATTTTTTTAAAAAATTTTTAAAATAAGTATAATATAAATGGAATTAGCACAGCGCGATATACACATACTTCAAATAGAAGAAGCAATAAAAGGTAAGCGAGGTTTGTTAGTTAAAAAGAAAAAAGCTTTAGATAAAAAGATGAATTTAAACGAATATTTGGAAAACGTAAGAGATGATTATAATAAATATTATAATTATATTTTACAAGAAAAACAACAACAATATAATTCAATGCTTTTATTAAGAGATTATTTAACGGATATAATGGAAACGGATAAACTTGTGGATGAACAATTGAGGACGGCAAAACACGATCAAAAAGATATAGTTGGAGAAATAGACAAATTAAAACAAGAATTAGATGAATTAATTAGATAACAAACTAACAAATTACAACAAAAAATAAAATCTGTCTATATATATAATGAATCCACCTCAAAATAATAATTTAGATCCAAATCTATTTAGTGGACATTTTGCAGCTTTTGGACAAACTATTAATGGATTAAAAGATAAAATTTCCCAAATTCAAGCCCAACGCGTTTTAAATAAAAATACAATAAAAGATAAATTAGCCGAATTAGGAAGAAATATTGAAGAAATAGTACAGCAAACAACTAACAAATTACGTCCTTTAGCCGCAAGAAATGCCGAATTAACGCAGCAAGTTCAACAACAACAAGGTCAACTTCAACAATTACAACAACAATTACAACAATTACAACAACAAACAGCTCAACTACAACAACAGATTCAAACTTTAACACAAGAACGAGATCAAATTAGTCAACAATTACAACAAGTCCAACAGCAATTACAACAAATACCCGGTTTACAGCAACAAATTCAAGATTTAAATAGTCAAATAGCACAAAAGGACCAACAAATACAGCAAGCAACTCAAGAAATGGATGATATCACTCAAAAGATTGGACAAGTTAATGTGGCTTTAACGACCGAAATTGACAAATTAAATGATTTAATTGGTAACGTAACTAATCAAGAAATTATGGATATTATTAATCAATTACAAACAAGATTAGGTGAAATAATTAATAGTTTTAATAGTACAACTATTTCTGGAGGAAGAAGACGTAGAAGAAAGACAAATAAGAAACATTTTAGAGGTGGTTATACATATACATCGAGTAAATCTTTAGATAGTGCTAGTAGCGTTATAAGTAGAAGAACTAGACGTAGAAATAATACTGGTTTTTCTACTAAAAAAACTGGTTCTATAACTAGTGCTAGTAGAAGAACAACTGATTCTTTTTTTGGTAAAAGAAGAACAAGGTCTAAATAGACTTAAAGACATTTATAATATATTATAAATAATGAAATATAATATAGTATTTATAGGTTTATTATTGATAACAACTAACAACACCAGTTTTGGAGAAAAGATGAGGGCAAAAAATAGACGTAATTATTATAAAAAAGTTGAAGAAAAACGAATAGTAGATAATATGGATAAAATGCAATTAGTAAAATATTATAAATATAATTCAAATAATATATTGGTTGAACCAGATACAAATACAAATACAAATACAAATACAAATACAAATATAAATATAAATACAAATACAAATACAAATACAAATACAAATACAAATACAAATTTAGTTGAAAACTCGTCAGATTATTGGAATTATATTTCTTTAATAGATTTATTTAATTTAGCAATTGTAGGATTATATTCTATTCTTTGGTAACAGATTAAAAATTATAATTAAATTTATTTTATACTAATAGTATATAATGAATTTATCTAAAGAAGCATCTAAATTATTAACTAACAAATATTTTTTATATTTTGTCGTTTTTCTAACAGCTACAAATCTTTTTGGATATTTAGCCACAAATAGATATAATGCAATTATTTTTTTCATTTTAGTTAGTTTATTAACATATCAATTTAGTAAAAATATGACAGTTATCTTGTTAGTTGCATTACTTTCAACTAGTTTATTATTATCTAGTAAATTAATTCGTGAAGGTATGGAATCCGGTTCAGGAATGAAAAATGCCGTTGAAAAAGCTGGCGATATTGACCCTCAAATTAAAGCAGCAACTAAAGCATTAAACGAAACAGGTAGTGTTGAAAAGGCAAAGGCTAAATTACAGGAACAACCATTAGCTGATATTAGTAAAACTGAAGGCCCAGTGAAGCCTAAAGATCCGAATAATCCGGAATTAAACGCAGCAGATGAAACCGGTCCTCAAGGCGCTGGAACTACAAATGGCAAGAAGAGTAAAACTGCTTCTGCATCTGGTCCGCGTTTAGATTATGCGGCAACATTGGAAGAATCTTACAAGAATTTAGATAATATTTTAGGCGGCGATTCAATTCAAAAGTTGACAACAGATACTCAAAAATTAATGGCACAACAGCAATCATTATTTAATACAATGAATAAGATGGTTCCAGTATTAGAAGGAGCGCAAAATATGTTAAAAGGATTTGATATGAATAGTTTAGCAAAATCTTTGCAACAGGTCGGTAATTTAGGAGATATTAAATTACCTCAATTTCCTAAATAAATTTCCTAAATAAATTTCCTAAATAAATTTCCTAAATAAATTTCCTAAATAAATTTCCTAAATAAATTTCCTAAATAAATTTCCTAAATAGATTTTAACAACAACCAAATCTATTTTTATTAATTGGTATTCCTTGTGAAGGTCGAATTGTTGCAGATTGGCTAGCTATTTTATTTTTTGTTCTGCGTTTAATTTGAGAAGCCATTTTTAAAAATGCTTCATTAACATTTACAGCATTTTTGGCAGATGTTTCAATAAAACTGAAACCCGCTGCTTCTGCAAATGATGCGCCTTGCTCAAATGTTACTTCTCTTTTTGTAGTTGCATCACTTTTATTTCCAACTAACAAAATATCCACGTTGTCAGCCGCGTATCTATCTATTTCGTGTAGCCACTGTTTTACGTTTACAAATGTATCTGAGTTAGTTATATCATAAACAACAATAATTCCATGTGCTCCTCTATAATAAGTTGATGTTATTGTTCTAAATCTTTCTTGTCCAGCTGTATCCCATATTTGTAATTTAATTATTTTACCATCTAAATCAATAGTTTTTATTTTAAAATCAACACCAATAGTTGATAAAAAGCTTTCAGTATAGGTTTCATCTGCAAAACGCAATAAAAGACAAGATTTACCAACACCTGAATCGCCTATTAATAATATTTTAAATAAATAATCATATTCAGATATCATTCGTATATTATAATATATTAAGTAATATTTATATTTATTTATTTTATTTAATTTTGGTTTACAGATAGGTGGAATCAGGTTCTCTTTACCGCGCGGCTATTTAATTAGGACATATCATCACCAAAATGATGATGATATTTCTTGTTTATTATATTAAAATGCTTTTCTATATGATTTTTTATTTTTCTTTCTATATGATTTTTTATTTTTCTTTCTATAAGACTTTTTATTTTTTTTAGTTTTTCGTTTTCTACCACCACTATTTGTTGGTTTATAATTTTGTTGTAAAGCATCTTTATTTTTTTCAAAATCAACAACAGACATATATTTAGTTACTTCTTCATTTTCAACTGGTTCACCATTTACTTCAGTATCTGGTAAATTTAAATCTGTTTTTATTTTTTGTCTAAGTATATCATTATCTTGTGGTAATGTTCGTAATACGAGATCAGATAACTTATTACTTAATATTTTATTATTAAAATTTTTTACTACATTATTTCTTGATTCAGCAACTTTATGTATAAGTTCAATGCAATCATCAATAATTTTTACTGCTTCAGAAGCGTTAGTATAATTATTTTGAATTATTTTATTTTTAAATGAAATAAGTGAATTTAGTTTTTCATTATCTTGTGTCATATTTTCTAGTGTTTTATAAAAAGGTTTCTTTGCATTAGTTAATAAATCTTGTTTAGTTCTTTTATTTATTATAGCATTTACTTGTCGTTGTATGACTTGATCTACTTCGTTAAATTTATTAGTATATTCATTTTTTATGTTATTAAGTATACTTAAAACAATAGTATTTGTTGACACATTTATACTTGATTCTAAAGTATTTGTTAAAATTTCATCATTCATATAATATAAATATATTTTTATTTTATAATATTGCGAAAATGTAATCGCATTTCAAAAATATCTTTTGCAATAAGATTGCCATTTAAAAATAATTTAATTTTATTACGTTTAAAGAATAATTATATAATATTATATATTATATAATGAAAATATTTTATGGAGAAAATATTAATAATTTTATTGATGTTACAAATATATGTTTAGAAAAATTAACAAATAATAATATAATTACTATTCCAAATGGTGATATAAATAGATCAAAATATTTTACAGATCCATATTATGGTATATTAAAAAAAATATTTATATTAATTAATAATGATATTACTGAATATGATGATACTGTAACTATACAAATAGATCTTTTAAATTTAAATATAAATATAAGTTTAATAGAAAATTTAGATAAAAAACTTAAAACTATGCAATCAAAATTAAAAATACAATATGGAAGTTTTGCTGACGAGTATCCCGAACAAAAAATGGCAGTTAGAAGTTTACAAGGAAATGAAAAAGTTTTAGAAATCGGAGGAAATATAGGAAGAAACTCATTAATTATTGCATCTTTACTTAAAAATAGTTCTAATTTAGTTACATTAGAATGTGATCCAAAAATAGCCAATCAATTAAAAGAAAATAGAGATTTAAATAATTTAAATTTTCATATAGAACAATCAGCATTATCAAATAGAAAATTAATTCAAAAAGGTTGGGATACAATACCAAGTGATATTTTACAAGAAGGATATAATTGGGTTAATACAATAACATTAAAAGAATTAATGGAAAAATATAGTATTGATTTTGATACATTAGTATTAGATTGTGAAGGAGCATTTTATTATATTTTAATGGATATGCCAGAAATTTTAAATAATATTAAATTAATTATTATGGAAAATGATTATTGGGATATTTCAAAAAAAAATTATGTTGATGAAACATTAAAAAAACATAATTTTTTTGTTGATTATAAAGAAAGCGGTGGTTGGGGTCCTTGTTATAATAATTTTTTTGAAATATGGAAAAAATAAATAAAAATTAAATATTATTATAATATTTAAATATTATAATAATGGTAAAAAAATGTCCTCCAGGAGTATTTTGTGTGCAAAATTTAACAATAAGTTTTTTAGTAATTATAATTTTGTTAGTTGGCTTTCTAATTTATTCTAATTTAAAACAAAACAAAGGTAGTATTAATGATAATATTGATATAAATATTAATCAACAACCAACTCCATCTGGTTTTTTTGGTTGGTTACCTAATTATCCTTATAATAATTTATATAATTCTTGGTTACAAAGAGATGTTTTAGGAGATTCATATGCACCTCCATTAAAAGATGAACGCTATGCAGTTGGATTAACTAATTTAGTACCTATTAATGTATCAACTAACATTGGTGCAACCCCACCTGATACAAGTTATAGACAAATTGGAATAATGCGTCCATTAAATGGAGAAGCAAAAGATAATATATTGCCTTTAATGGGACGTCCATTGTTTACAAATCGTGACAAATGGCAATATTATACTATTTCTAATCAACATAATAATGTAAAGTTACCAATATCTTATCAAGGTAGAAGTGCATTAAGTGACACAGGTGTAAATCAAATATATACAGGTGATACAGTATTTGTTGAAGGATATAATGAACCATTTGCAGTAACATCATATGAAAATGATACGATAAAATATTTACCTTATGTATAACGAAATACCGGGTATAACGAAGCCAATTTGTGGTGGATAACTAAGTGTGGTGGATAACGAAGTATGGTGGATAACTAAGTGGAGCAAACATTCTTTAATGTTTTATTTTTTAAATTAAATTGTTTTAAATTTTTTGCTGTTGTAAAATGATTTAGCATTTTTACTCCTTTTTTAAATTTTTTGCGCGTTTGCTTTCCTTGACTACCAATTTGTTTTAATAATCTAAATTTTGTTAGTTTCATTTATAATAGATTATTAAAAATTATATTTATTTTTAAATTTATATATAAATATAATTCTATCTAAAATACTATAAATATGAATAATACTATTTATATGACCTATAAAAAATCTGTCCCTGATTTTGTATTTAAACGTTGGACAGAATTAAATCCAAATTTCAAAATTGACTTTAGTTTAGATGAAGATTGCATTACCTTTTTAAAAACTAATTTTAATGCAGAAATTGCTGAATTATTTAAAATAATACCAATTGGTATGTTTAAAGCCGATTTATGGAGATTATGTAAATTATATATAAATGGTGGAATATATTCTGACATAGATTTAGTACCATATATGGACCTAGATTCTATAGCATCAGATAAAAATATAACATTTTATTCTTGTTTAGCAATAGATGGTAAATCTATTTTTCAAGCTTTTATGAGAGTTTTAGAACCACGTTCACCTCTAATTTTAGCATTTTTAATATCATTTTTACAAAATAAACCTTATTTTATCGAAAATGGACCAACATTTGATATGTACAATTGTATTAAATATAATTTTAATTTTGGCATAATTAAACCAGAAACAAAAATCAATTTAGATAAAGTTAAAATTTATATTAAAATTGGTCCAAATGACTCTAAAACAAAAATTATTGATTTAACTTATTTTCCGGATGATATTCAATATTCCATTGAATTAAACTTAAAATCTTTGCAAAATAGCTTTAAACTTAAAATAAACGATAATAAATTAAAAATTACACGTATTGATGATTTAAAAGATAATGGTTGGGAACAAAATTTGTCTTGTACTGTATACATCGATTCTAAACAATCAATATATTTATTTAAAGAAAATATTGGACCAAATAATTACTGGAGAACTAGTTTTGTAACTAACAACGGTGACAAAATTTTTGATTCGCGCGATTTAGATTATAATAGAGAAGTAGGTTGGACAATTTAACTATAATATAGTTATTTATATAATAATTTAATATATTTATTATATAGATGAGTTGTCCTAATGCTACAGCACCTATAAATATTGATTTAGCAAATGTTGCCGGAAAATGTGACCTAAAATGTGACTATAAATTTCAATATACTACTAGTTCTTGTAATGCTACTAATAGAGGCGATTATATTTCATTATCTTATGATAGTCAAACCAGTAATCCTGTATTATATAATTCAACTGGATATAACGTTCAAGAATTACGTCTATATTATCCTTCTTTACACACCTTTTCCAATGTTAAAACTGATGCCGAACTTATAATAGTTCATCAATCTGCTACTGGAACTAAACCTTTGTTAGTTTGTATTCCTATTAAAAGTTCCAATAGTTCCAGTATTAGTGCTAATCTATTTAGAACAGTTATAGATACGATGTCTTCTGCTGCTCCTGCGGATGGAGAATCTACTTCAGTTAATGCGGATAATTATAATTTAAATTATATAGTACCTAAGAAACCATTTTTCTCATATAGTGCATCAGAACCATATCAACCTTGCTCTACATCTGTTGACTATATTGTTTTTAGTCCTAATATCAATACTTTAGATATAAATACAGAAACTTTACAAAAAATGCAAAAAATTATTAAATCAAACCAATATGATATAAAAAAAGGTGCTCAATTATTTTATAACGAAAAAGGAGCAGGAAATAATGTTAATGGTGATGACATCTATATTGATTGTCAACCAGTTGGAGCATCAGATGAAGAAGAATTAGTTGTAACTGATAACGGTTTTACAACAATGTATTCTTTAAATGATTTTAAAAATAGTACATTTTTACAGGTAATAATTGGATTAATAGTATTTGGATTATTGTTTTATTTATTAAGTATAATAATGGGTTCAATTAGAGGACAAAAAGGCGGTAATCCTTTTTCAAACATTAAATTCGGAAATAATATCAATACAAACTAACAAAATAAAATAATATAATTATTATATATATATGGCGGATACATCTATATTTAATAATAAAATAGAAGATAATGGAATTTATTATTATGTTATTCCTATGGGCTATCCCGTTTGGAAGGCACATAAAACATTAAGTCGTGGTTCTGTTCTTACTTTAAGACCACATAGACCGTATTTTTTTGGATTAAAAAATATGAACCCTGAGTATATTGAAAGTTATGAAAATGAATATGGCGTCATATTTGAATTTGTTACAATGAGAGACTATAGATTAATAGCTTTAGATGATAAACAAACACAAACAACATTGTATCAAGATGCACCAACTAACATAAAACGTATTTTAGAAAATAATTATGGATTTCATAATAATTTACGTAATTCTGTTTCTGAACCAGATAGACAAATATCAGAATACATATGTTCTTTAGGTTATGATGGTTACGCAATTCACGATATGAAAACAGATAATATGGGGGGAATATTCCACGACGAATTAATGATATGTGACGCAACTGATTTAGAATATGTTGGTAAAGTAACTCCTGATAATAGAGTACAATATATTAAGGAGAGAGGACAATTGGAGCAAATGGGAAAAGAAATGGAAGAAGCACGTAAAAAAGGCAGACCAAGATCAGTATTTAATAATATGGAATCACCTATTAAAGCACCTCGTTTAGATTTTGGTTCAGATGATGAAGATGATGATGCTGGATTTCAAATACGTGGAAGAATGAATTTTGATGAAATGGGTGGTTCCAACAAAAATAAAAGTAAAAGAACTTATAAACGCAGACAATCTAACAAAAAAAGAAAAACTCGTGCTAAAAGAAGTAAAAGTGGTAAAAAAAATATTAAATAAATTTTATTATTCTGAATAATATTCTTCGTCACCTTCCGCATTTTCCTCATCATCTGTATCAATTGGAAACTCATATTGACTACTTCTTTTTCCTATTAAATCTCTAATGTTTATCTTTTTATTTAATATCATTTGCGTGTGTTTTTGACACGGAACAAATCCACCATATGCTGCACTAATTAGACTACAACCCTTTTCATATACATTATTCATTATAAACTCTTCTATACAACAAGATGGATAACCATAATAAATTCCATTTTGTCTAAAATTATCTGCACGCATTTTATTATAATTATCTGTTGAACTATCGTTGTTATTGGTACTGTTGTTATTGGTACTGTTGTTATTGGTACTGTTGTTATTGGTACTGTTGTTATTGGTACTGTTGTTATTGGTACTGTCGTTAGAACTCATATTATGTATTATATTATTGCATAATATGAATTAATTATGTTCAATTTTTTTATTTTTACACTTGAAAATATGTTTATGGAGTATAATCTTTTATGTTATCGATCCACGCATTTTTGTATCCTTTTCTAAATTCTTTATTAAATGGAGATGGACGGTTTTTTGAAAAAAAAGATGATATATAATTATACATATTTATATAATAGTTATATATTTGTATCTTTAAATTGTTAAATTATTAAATTATATATTATTTATAAACTACTTAAAGGAGCGGCATCGTGTGTGTCATCTAACGCGGGTCTATAAGGTGATTTTACATAACTCGCATTAAATTTCTGTGTTGTCATATTTTTAACAACTTCTTGTTCTAAAGTATAAGGAAATTGATTCGATGCACTAAAAGGAGTCCATTTCTTTTCTTCAGTTGGATAATATGCTTCTAAACCAGCCATACCAGTTCTAATTGAGGAACTTCTTATAATTTGGTAAGCAACTAACAAACCTAAAACGCCTAAAATAGGATTAGAATATGCGAACAACATTAAGGCGGCAATAACAACGGCAACTTTACCGATACTAGTGTCAAAAATGTTGGCAAATATTGAAGGCATTCTTAATCCTAAAGCTAAATATAATACAAATAATATGGTTAAAATAGTTTCAGGCATATTTTTCTTTTCCATTAACTCACTAAAATAGTTCATTTTATATAAAATAACACAAGATTTTATTTTTGACTTAGTTTGTTAGTTTATACTATTATAAAAATGATATAAATATATTTTTTCATATTATATAATGAAAACACAACTAACAAAATCAAATCAAAAACATATTATTCCTCAAAATATTTATACATATTTGGGTCAAAAAGGTTACACTATTTTAAAAAATAATTTACCTATTGAAACTCAACTTTGGCTCAAAGAGCAATTAATGGTTAAACCTTATGTTCCCGGTGCTCCATCTCAACTTCAAAAAACATTTCCCGCTTACCGAGAATCCGACAAAAAAATATATTTACCACGTTATTTTGCCGAAGAATTATTTGGTCCAGCTAAGGAAACCAAGATTCCCAACGGTACAAATGTTGATTTACAATTTAACGGCAAATTACGCGATTATCAAGAACCAGTTATTAATAAATTCTTAAACCATCTTGATCTAACTAATGTAAATGGCTCTAAAGGTGGATTACTTGAGCTATATTGTGCCTGGGGTAAAACATCCGCATCATTATATATTTGTTGTCAAATTAAAAAGAAAACACTCGTAATTGTTCATAAGGAATTTTTAATGAATCAATGGATTGAACGCATTCAACAATTTATTCCTGGAGCACGTATTGGAAAAATTCAAGGTCAAACTGTTGATATTGAAGATAAAGATATCGTCTTATGTATGTTACAAAGTTTGGTTTTAAAAGACTATCCTGCTTCCACATTTGATAGCTTTGGTTTAACAATTATTGATGAAGTACACCATATATCGAGTGAAACATTTTCTAATGCGCTTTTTAAGATTGTGACGAAGTATATGTTAGGATTATCAGCAACAATGGACCGAAAAGATGGCACCACAAATGTATTTAAAATGTTTTTAGGCGATGTTGTACATAAAGCGGTGCGTAAAAATGAGATAAACGTAGAAATACGTGCAGTCACATATGCAGTAAATGATGAAGATTATAATGACGTCATATTAGATTATAAAGGTCAGCCACAAATAAGTTCAATGATTAGTAAATTATGTACTTATAATAGGAGAACAGAATTTATCATAAATTTATTAACTGATTTTATTCGTGAAGAAAATGTGGATCATAATACATATCTAACTAACAAATTAGATATGGATAAGAAAAATCCTTGTTGTGAATTATGTAATACAAATACAAATTATTTAATGAAAAATACTTGCTGTGATTGCGTTAAATATTGTTTATTATGTTTAGACAAAATAAAACCAATTGTTAAAACAACTGTTTTAAAGACAGGTCAACAACGTACTACAACTGAAAGACCAAAATGTCCTAATTGTAAAAAAGTATTAAAATACGAACAAAATTACATAGTTAATCCACACGTTAAACCGTTAGAAAAATGTCAAACAATTGTATTAGCACATAATTTAAATATATTAGAATATATTTATAATAAATTCGTTTGTAAAAATTTAGCGTCAGTTGGTTATTATGTAGGTGGAATGAAAGAAGCAGAACTTAAATTATCAGAAACAAAACAAATAGTATTGGCAACATATTCGATGGCATCAGAGGGTTTAGATATACCGACAATGAATGCTGAATTTTTAATAACTCCGAAGACGGATGTGGTTCAAACTGTTGGACGTGTATTAAGAGCGAAACATTGGTGTCAAGATCCAATTATATATGATATTGTAGATACCCACGAACCATTTAAAAGACAATGGTTAAAACGAAAGAGATTCTATAAATCGCAAAATTATAGAATAAATAGAGCGGATATGAAGCAATATAGAAATTATCAGAATTTAGAAATAAATTGGATAAAAGAATATGAGCCTAAAATAATAGATGATTGTAAAACTATTGATTCTGATTCTAAATCAAATTCGTTTATAAATTCAAAAAAAAATAATAGTAGAAGTTCAACTGAAAGAAGTATTGCGTCAGATACGGAATCAGAATTAGAAGAGGAAGAAGAAAAGCCAGTTGGTAAATGTTTATTAAAATTTAAGAAATAATATTTTTATATTATATAATATCCGATAAAGTAAGTATGTATACTCAAAATCAAACTTTAGTAGTTAAAGATAAGATTTCAGTAGGTGAAATGAGCGTCAATAAGATTAATATTATAGAAGATATATACATTAATTCTGTTAGTTATACTCCAGTAGGTAGTGTTTTAGTTTATGCTGGTTCTTCAGCTCCATCTGGTTGGTTATTATGTAATGGTTCTGAAGTATCTCGAACAACATATAGTAAATTATTTAACATAATTGGTACAACATATGGTGGAGGAGACGGAACTACAACATTTAATTTACCAAATTTACAAGATAGAATACCTGTAGGAAAAGGTACAACAAATGCAACTATTGGTGCTGCAGGTGGTCAAGATAGTGTTACATTAACAACAAATGAATTACCAACACATAGTCATACTGCATCATCTGCAGATGCAGGATCACATAATCATACAGGGTCAACATCAACTAATGGTTCACATACTCATAGTAGTAATGCAGTAGGAGGATTCGGCCAACCGGGTTTATATTATTATGATGGCAATGGTACAGCAGGTTCAATTGATAGCAGTTTTAATGGTGAAATAAATAATTATGTAAGTGCTGCGTTAACAATAAATAGCGCTGGAGATCATAGTCATACATTAACAACAAATAGCGCTGGAACTCATAGTCATACAATTACGGTGGATAACACTGGCTCAGGACAGTCATTTAGTATTCGCAATAAATATATAGTAATGAATTATATTATAAGATGCTAAACAATAAAACAATAAAATAATATATTTTTATAAATAATATATTATTTATAATCAGCTATAGTAATCTTTTTAGATAAATTAGAAATAATTTTGCTAAAATTTTTAGTAGATTCTTCTTTTGTTAGTCCGCACATAGAATTAGATACAATATTTAAGAATAAATCATTTTTCTTTGAATCTGCTTGAGTGCATCCTGGATGCATTTCTTTCCATTGACTAATATTTTGCATATTTTTAAAAGCTATGTCTTTAATTGCTTTTAATAGAATTGGTTTATCTTCCGTTTCTTTAGACCATACGTCTTCATTTTTAACATATAATATTTCGCGTTTTAAATCAGAACAATGAAATGGTCTATCAGTTGCTTCTATTTTATTTAAATTATTAATGATAATATCACTAATTCCTTTTACATATCCAACGCGACCGACATTTTCAAGGTCTTCAAGTGTAGGTTCAATTGAATTAACAAAATCACTTATGTTCATTGCATTTTTGCAAGTTTCATTTAAGAAAAATTGCATATTAAATGTTTTATTATTGTTATTATTATTTTCATTGTTATAATAATTATTATTATAAACATTGTTAGTTCCTGACTTTAATAATTCTAATATCATATTATTTTGATTCATTAAATAAGCGATAATATCTTTGTCTTTATCTACCTCCTGAGATGGAGTTGATTCTAAATTTAAAATATCGGTTGAAATTAAATTATTTTTGATTGCATTTAAAAAATTACATTTTTTTTTATGTTTACAAAACCCAGCTGCAGTTTGAAAATGTTTAAAACATTTACAAATATATTCTTTCTTAATCTTTTCCGTTTGTTCTTGTATATTTCGTAAATGTTTTGGTCTATTAATATGTTTATTCCAATCATTTTTGTGAGAGCATTTAAAATCACAATGGGTACATATGTATTTTGGTTCGGGTTTTTCGGGTTTTTTTACTAAACATTCGTTCATTTTATATTATACAGATAGATAATAAATAAAACCCGGCATTCAAACGCAAATAAATATTTTGAAAAATTATCATCACAAAAAATCTTACAAAAAAAATAATTGTGATGATGTCAGTCACAAACGCATTTTAATTGGGAAAATCTTTTAGTTTTTCATTTTTGGACATTTTTAAAAATGTCCATTTTCAATTTATAAAATACTTTTTGAAATTAAATTGTGACCGACGAACATCGACGTGATATGTGTAGTTGGTTCCTTACTGAAAATGATGTAAAATAAATAAATTTAAAAAATAAATATTTTTTCAGTGTCGTCTTTAAGTCCCTTTTTAAATAATATACGAAAACAATTTAAAGAAAATGGGCGCATAAATATAATTAAAAATGGATATTAAAAGTTGTTATATTTATTACGATGAGCGTCTAAAAATATATAATATGTTTATATTTTTACACCATTATGGAATGGCATATTGTATACATCGGATAACAAATGATATAAATATATTTTTTGTGGAAGATATATTATTATCAGAAGACGAAGGCACATATGTTTATATTTATGATAATATAAATAGTATGACAACGTGTTTTATAGACGTAATAATGAGTAGAATACCTGGAACCAAACAAATTCCCGTTATTCCACAATTGGAGACGTTTATACGTTGTTTTGATTGTTATAGTTGTAATTTTTGGGTATATATGTTAGTTCAAGCATATATTGAAGACCCGTGTAATATTTTAAATAATGGTGTAAACGCAAAATATGAAAAATTAATATTTAAAAAAGATGAAAAACCAGAAAAGTTGGAAAATATTTTAAATTATAATAAAGAAATGATTGTTAAAAGTAATTCAGAATTATTTGATAAAATAACGCGATTTATAAGCTGCGGATATAATGTAAAAATGTTCGATTTATTTGAACCGGAAGAGTCTTTTACAAGAAGAAAAGCATTAAGAGAATTAAAACCAATTTTTGAAAATATTAAAATAATATATAACCAAAATACTAGTCCTTCTATTCAAACGGATCCAATTATTTTACAAATTATAAACGATTTTCTTTAAGTTCTTCTTTAAATAATATATGAAAACTACTTAAAGAAAATAAAGAACTATTTCTTTTATATTTTTAAGATATTCCTGACAATTATATGAATACCATTGATGTCCACAAGGCATAATTCTTTTTTCATTGGCCATTATTGTTAAAAACATTTCTTTTATTTTTTTATTTTTGTATTCAATATTTAAGTTGTTAATTGATGAATCATTTGATAATATACATCTTATTAATAAAAGATTATCTTTGCAATTACATTCAGATTTATCGCATCTATCCATCATATTTTCATTCCAAATTCTAATTACATCATTTAATATTGCTTTTTCTAAATTATACTTATCTGTCATTATAAAATATATTAAATAATTATCTTTAATATATTTT
>Ga0194133_10000639_pt1 | contig 68078 bp, 46 predicted proteins | sample TA2KigOf40mmetaG_FD_155448 | JGI IMG/M metagenome (GOLD analysis project Ga0194133, IMG submission 155448) | Freshwater microbial communities from Lake Tanganyika, Tanzania - TA2015055 Kigoma Offshore 40m | ecosystem: Environmental > Aquatic > Freshwater > Lake | place: Tanzania: Lake... | reverse complement strand
AACGACTTCGGCCGGAACGGGGCCCGGCCCTCGCATCCGAAGTTGCTCGAATGGTTGGCCAGCGACCTGATGGAGAATGGCTGGAGCCTCAAGCACCTTCAGCGGCGCATCCTCACCTCGGCCACCTGGCGGCAGTCGGGCGCGCCCCGGAAAGACGGTCTGGCGGTCGATGCGGGCACCCGGTTGCTGTGGCGCTTCCCGCCTCGGCGGCTGGAGGCCGAGGGCATCCGCGACAGCATCCTGGCCGTCAGCGGCAATCTGGATCGCGCCCGGGGGGGACCGGGCTTCTACCTGCATGCGGTGGATCGGGAGAACGTCTACCACTACCACCCCAAGGAGGCCTTCGGTCCGGAGGACACGCGCCGCATGGTCTACGCCTTCAAGGTGCGCATGGAGCAGGACGGCATCTTCGGGGCCTTCGATTGCCCGGATGGCAGCCTGGTCATGCCCAGGCGCAGCGTCTCCACGACGCCGCTCCAGGCCCTGAACCTTTTCAACAGCCGTTTCATCCTCGACCAGTCGAAGACCTTCGCCGACCGGTTGCGGCGCGAAGCCGGTGAGGCGCCCGAGTCTCAGGTGCGGGCGGCCTGGACGCTGGCCTTCAACCGCACCCCGCATACGACCGAGGCGGCCGAGGCGACGGCCTTCGTCCGTGCCGAGGGGCTCCAGGCCTTCTGCCGGGGTGTGCTCAACGCCAACGAGTTCCTCTTCATCCCGTGAACGCGCCGATCCCGCCCGCCCTCCACAGCCCGCTGCTGAATCGGCGGCGCTTCCTGGGCGACACCGGCCTGGGCCTCGGGTCCATCGCCTTGGCCCATCTGCTGGGTCGACAGGGCCTGTTGGCCCAGGGCGTCGCCCGCAAGGAACCGTTCCGCCCGGCCATCGAGCCGGGGCGTCCCTATGGCGCGCGCCAGCCGCAGTTCGCACCACGCGCCAAGAACGTGCTGGTGATCTTCTGCAGCGGTGCCTGCAGCCAACTCGACACCTTCGACTACAAGCCCGAGCTCATCCGTCGGCACGGCCAGCCCATGCCGGGCACCGACAAGCTCATCACCTTTCAGGGCGAGCAGGGGGCCCTGAACCAGAGCCCGTGGGAGTTCCGGCCGCGCGGCCAGAGCGGCAAGATGATCTCGGACCTGGTGCCCCACCTGGGCGCCCTGGCCGACGAGATGTGTTTCATCCACTCGATGCAGGGCAAGACCAACACGCACGGGCCCGGCGAGAACTACATGTCCACAGGCAACACGCTGGACGGTTTTCCCAGCCTGGGCGCGTGGATGACCTACGCGCTGGGCAGCGACGACCAGAGCCTGCCCGCCTATGTGGCCATCCCCGACCCGCGCGGCAAGCCCCAGAACAGCGTCAACAACTGGGCCCCGGGGTTCCTGCCGGCGGCCTTCCAGGGCACCGAGTTCAACGCCACGAACCCGATCCGCAACCTGGCCACCCCGGGCGGCATCACCGCCTCGACCGATGCGGCCACCCGCGGGTTCCTCCAGCGCCTCAACGAACGCCATGCCGAGCGCTTCCCGGGCGACACCGAGCTGGCCGCCCGCATCGCCAGCTACGAGCTGGCCGCCCGCATGCAGTTGGCCGTGCCCGAGGTGGCCGACCTGTCCAGCGAGCCCGGGCACATCCTGCGGCTCTACGGCGCGGACGAGGGCGGCACGAAGATCAAGGACCTCCGGGCCGCCTACGCCCGCAACTGCATCCTGGCCCGGCGACTCGTCGAAAAGGGGGTGCGCTTCGTCCAGCTCTTCAACGGCGCCTACCAGACGGGCGGTGAAGGGGCCAGCAACTGGGATGGCCACAAGGACATCGCCAACCAGTACGCCGTGCACGGACCGGTGCTCGACAAGCCCACGGCGGGCCTGCTCATCGACCTGCGACAGCGGGGGCTGCTGGACGACACGCTGGTGGTCTGGTGCACGGAGTTCGGTCGGATGCCGACCTTCCAGAAGGGGTCCAAGGGGCGCGACCACAACCCGGCCGGCTTCACCTGCTGGATGGCCGGGGCGGGGGTCAAGCGCGGCTTCAGCCACGGGGCCACCGACGAGTTCGGCTACAAGGCCGTCGACAACGTGGTCACGGTGCACGACTTCCACGCCACCATCCTGCACCTGCTCGGGCTCGACCACGAGCGGCTCACCTACTACCACAACGGCCTCGAGCGCCGCCTGACCGACGTCCACGGCGAGGTGGTCCACGATGTGTTGGCCTGAGGGCTTCCCCGCGACGGCCCGGAGCCTGTCCGCGGACGGGCGTTCAGAAATCGCGGGAGTATCCGGCGATCCAGCCGCCATCCACCGGGATCACCGCGCCGTTGATGTAGGAACTTCCGGGCGCGGCCAGGAACAGCACGGTGTGGGCGATCTCCTCGGGTCGGCCCGGCCGGCCGAGCGGAACATGCGACAGCATGGCCTGGACCCGGTCGTTGAACGTGCCGTCCGGACCGTAGAACAACTTCCGTGTGCCCTCGCTCAGGATCGAGCCTGGGGCGATGCAGTTGGTGAGCACGCCCTTTGATCCCAGCTCGATGGCCATGGTGCGCGTGAGGTTCACCAGGCCGGCCTTGGCGGCGGTGTAGGCGCATTGCAGGCGGGCCGGCACCAGGCCGAGCACCGAGGCGATGTTGACGATGCGGCCCGAGCCCTTCGCGAGCATGGGTTTGGCGGCGGCCCGGCTGACGAGGAAGGGGCCCGTCAGGTCCACACGCAGGATGCGATCCCATTCCTCCGCGGGGAACGTGTCGATGTTGACCCGATGGGCCATGGTGTTGATCCCGGCGTTGTTGACGAGCAGGTCGAGGCGGCCGTGCGTCGAGACGATCCGCTCGACCCCGCCGGCGGTCTCGGCCTCGTCGGTGACGTCCATGCGGAGGGCCGTCGCCCCGGGCAGTCCGGCGGCGAGGCGCCGGGCACCCTCGAGGTCGATGTCGGCGCAGAACACCCGGGCGCCGTTGGCGGCAAGCGAGGCGCAGATGGCCTGCCCGATCGCCCCGGCGGCACCGGTGACGAGGGCGACTTGATCGTGGAGTGGGACGGTCATCGGGGATCGGGTTTCAGGGGATGGGGAAAGGTGGGTTCTCGATCAATCCGCGGAGGGATTGCAGGAACCGGGCGGCGGCGGCCCCGTCGTTCACGCGGTGGTCGAAGGTCAGGCTCAGGGTCAAGCGCTCGCGGGCGACGAAGCCGCCGTCCTCGAGGGCCACGACGTCGCGGACGATCGTTCCCACTCCCAGGATGGCCGACTCGGGCGGATTGGGCACCGGGGTGAAGGCCTCGATGCCGAGGGATCCGAGGTTGGTGAGGGTGAAGCAGCCTCCCTGCAGGTCGGCCGGGGCGATGCGCCCGGACCGGGCTTCGGCGATGAGGCGCCGGGTGGCGGCGGCGATCTCCTCGAGCGTCGAGGTGCCGACGTCGCGGACGACCGGCACCCGAAGCCCCGCCTCGGTGTCCACGGCCAGGCCGAGGTGGATCGAGCGGGGCAGGAGCAGCCGATCCTCGGCCCAGACCGCGGCGATCATTGGATGAAGGCTCAGGGCCTCGGCCGTGAGCTTGAGCAGCAGGTCGTTGAGGGTGGGTGCCGATTCGCCCGGTGCGGCCTCGGACTTGAGGTGTCGTCGCAGGGCCATCAGGGCGGTCGCGTCGGCGCGGGCCGTCAGGGTCACGGGCACGGTCTCACGCCGCGCCTGCACGAGGCGGGCGGCGATGATCCGTCGCATCGGAGGCGTTGGCACGGATGTCCACCCCTGCGGCGCACCGGGGATCTCCCCGGGATCGGCTCGTCCGGTAGCGGCCGTGAGCACGTCCCGCTCGCGCAGGCGACCTCCCCGACCTGTCGGGCTCAAGGTCGCCAGGTCGATGCCATGCTGCCGGGCGGCCCGTCGGGCTCTGGGGGAGGCTGGAGGCCGCTCGGAAGGTCCGGGGCTGGAGGGAGCCCGGGCCGGCGACTCCGAGGGGGCATCCGTGGTCAGCCCGTCGGTCGGCGCTGTGGGCGCGGTCGGCGCAGTCGGCGCGGTCGCGGAGGATGCCGCGGCCGTCGCCCCGGTCCCGGCAGGGCCGGTCGTCGGGATCGATTCCCCGGGTGCCAGGATCCACCCCAGCACCCGCCCGACCTCGATGGTGTCGCCCTCGGCCGGGCCGTCGGCGGCGATCCGCAGGACCCCTGCGGAGAGGGCCTCCACATCCTGGGTGGCCTTGTCGCCCTCGACCGTGAAGAGGGGTTCGCCCTCCGGGACGAGGTCGCCGTCCTTGCGGAGCCAGGCGACGAAGCGGCCCTCCTCCATGGACCAACCGAGGCGGGGGAGACTTATTTCCGTGGGCATGGCGGGGCGGGGCTATTCGGCGCAGAGGTCGCGGATGGCCGAGGCGATTCCCCGGACGTCGGGGACGACGGCGGCCTCGAGCGAGGGACTGTACGGGGTGGGCGAGGGGCTTCCGTTGAGCCGGCGGATCGGGGCATCGAGATCGTCGAATCCGTGTTCGGCCAGCCGGGCGGCGATCTCGGCACCGATGCCGCAGTGGGCGAAGTCCTCGTCCACGATGAGCAACCGGCCGGTCCGGGCCACCGAGTCGAGGATCGTCCCGACATCGAGCGGCGCGACCGTGCGCGGGTCGATGAGCTCCACCGAAATCCCCTCCGCCTCGAGCACCCGGCAGGCCTCGAGGGTCCGGTGGACCATGAGCGCCAGGGCCACGACCGTGATGTCGCGTCCCGGGCGGACCACCGAGGCCTTTCCGAAGTCGATCGAGTAGTCCTCCTCGGGCACGGGGCCCTTGAGTCCCATCAATTCGCGGTGCTCGAGGAAGAGCACCGGGTCGTCGCCGGTCAGGGCCGTCCGGAGGAGCCCCTTGGCGTCGCGGGGGGTGGAGGGCACGACGACCTTGAGGCCCGGGAAATGGGCGTACATCGAATAGTAGCTGCCGCTGTGGTGCGTCGCGGCCGAGTGGCCGATGCCGATGCAGCCGCGCAGCACCACGGGCATGCCCAGGCGCCCGCTGCTCATGTACCGCATCTTGGCGATCTGGTTGATGATCTCGCCGGCCGCATCGAGCACGAAGTCGGCGAACATGAAGTCGACCACCGGACGCGTCCCGGTCATCGCCGCCCCGCAGGCCAGGCCCACGAAGCCGCGTTCGCAGATGGGCGTGTCGCGGAGCCGGACCGGTCCGTGCGCGGCGAACAGTCCGTTGGTGGTGGCGAAATTGCCTCCGCGCGCGCCGATCCCCTCGCCAAGCACGAAGATCCGCGGGTCCTGCGACATCGAGGTCGACAGCGCCTCGAGCGTGGCCCGGGCGAAGGGAAGTTCCCGGGTGCCGGGTCCGGTCCCGGGGGCCTCTCGGGGCGGTCCCGGCCGCGGACCGGCCACGACGTGGGTGGTCGCCCCCTCCGGGGCCGGCGCGGCAGCCGCCTCGGCGGATGCGTGCGCGGCCTCGGCGAGGGCCTCGACCTCGTGCTCGAGGGCCACGAGACCCGTCTCGTCGGCCAGCCTGCGGTCGAGCAGCACGGCGCGCAGGCGGGCGATGGGGCAACGCTCCTTCCAGGCGTCGACCTCGGCACGGGTGCGGTAGGTGAAGTCCCCCATGCCCTCGGCATGGGCGCGCGTCCGGTAGGTCCGGCACTCGAGGAGCGTCGGGCCGCCGCCGGACCGGGCCCGGGCCACGGCCTCGCGCACCGCGGCCTCGACCGCCAGCGCGTCGTTGCCGTCCAGGGAGACCGACGGCAGACCGTAGGCGGCGCCGCGTTCCGCCACGCCGGGGTTGCCGGTGACGGACGCGAACGGCACCTCGGTGGCGAACTGGTTGTTCTCGCAGACGAACAGCACCGGCAGCCGCCAGATCGACGCCATGTTGAGCCCCTCGTGGAAGGCGCCATTGTTGACCGCGCCGTCGCCGAAGAAGGCCACCGACACGCGCTGGTCTCCCAGGACCAGCGAGCTGTAGCCCGCGCCGGCCGCCTGCAGGATGCAGGGCCCCACGATGCCACTGGTGCCCATCAGGCCCACCTCGGGGGCGAAGAGGTGCATCGAGCCCCCCCGGCCCCGCGAGCATCCGGTCTCGCGGCCGTAGAGCTCGGCCACCATTGCCCCCGGGTCCACCCCCTTGGCCAGCGCGTGTCCGTGGCCCCGGTGGGTGCTGAAGATCGGATCGTCCGGCCCGAGATGCGCACAGACCGCCGCTGCGATGGCCTCCTGGCCGACGCAGGTATGGCAGGCCCCGTGGATGAGCCCGAGCCGGTGGGAGCGTGCCAGGCGCTCCTCGACACGCCGGATGACGAGCATGGTGCGGTAGAGTGCGAGGGGCGAGGTCCGGTCGGCGTCGGTCATCGGGGGTCGGATTTCGGAGTGTCGGCGGTCGTCCCCGGGGCCGGGTGGGCCGGGCTGGTCACGACCCGCACCCGTGTGAGCACCGCGCCGCCGAGGATGAAGCAGGCGGCCAGGAAGTGAAGGCATTGCGTCTCGCCGGCACCATTGGCGCGCAGCCAGCCGGTGACATGGTTGCCGGCGTATCCGGCGAGGTTCGCGCCCATGTTGATCAGTCCGGTGGCCGCGGCGGCGGCCGAGGCGCCGAGGGTCAGGGAGGGCAGCGTCCAGAAGGGCGCGATCCAGAAGAAGGCGGCCAGCGCCGTGAGGCAGAGCCACCCCATCTGCGCGGCGAAGCCCTGACCGGGCAGGGTGCTGCCCAGCAGGAACACGCCTGTCGCCATCATCCCTCCGGCCGCGTGCCACTTGCGGTCGCCCGTGCGGTCGGCCGAGCGGCCGGAGACCAGCACGCTGACGATGCCGCAGGCGTAGTAGAGTCCGCTGCAGAGCAGCGTCAGGCGGTCTGAGCCGCCCGACAGGTTCTTGACCGTGGTGGGCAGCCAGAAGGTGAGCGCGTAGCCCCCGCTGTTGCCGATGGTCACCGCCAGCACCAGCAGCCAGACCCCGGGCAACCGGAGCGCCTGCCAGACGCCCAATCGGCCTCCGGCCGCCTTCGCGGTCGCCTCGGCGGCGAGTTCGCCCTCGAGGTGGTCCCGTTCCGCCGGGCTCAGCCAGCGGGCGTCGCGGGGGCGGTCCGTCAGGCACCACGGCACCATCACCCCGAGCAGCACCGCAGGCAGGCCCTCCACGATGAACATCCACTGCCACCCGGCCAGCGACAGCCAGTCGGTGTCGAGCAGCAGCGAGGAGACCGGGGCGCCCGCGGCCATGCTGAAGGGCACGGCCACCAGCAGCCACGACAGCGCCCGGGAGCGCTCCCGCTGGACGAACCAGTGCGAGAAGTGGACGATGATGCCGGGAAAGAATCCCGCCTCGGCCACGCCCAGCAGGAACCTTGCCCAGTAGAACTGCCCGGGCGTCTTCACGAAGGCCATGCCCGCCGAGATGAGTCCCCAGGTGATGAGGATGCGGGAGAACCATTTCCGGGCGCTCCAGCGTTCCACCAGGAGCGCGCCGGGGATCTCGAGGAACAGGTAGCCGATGAAGAACACGCCGATGCCGAACCCGAAGACCCCCTCCGAGAACCCGAGGTCGCGGCCCATCCGCAGCTTGGCGAAGGCGACATTGGCCCGGTCGAGGTAGGCGACCAGGTAGAGCACGATCACCAGGGGCAGGATGCGCCAGGCCACCTTGCGGCGCAGGGCGGGCACATCGATCCCGGACCCGGCGGGGGCCGACGGCAGATCGTGGGTCCGGTGGCTCATGGGGTTGGGGCAGGGGTGGTCCGGCGGTGCGTCGGTCATTTGCCCGCCGTGTAGCCCCCGTCCACGGTCAGGGCGCTTCCGGTGACGAAGGAAGCCGCATCGCTGGCGAGGAACAGCGCCGCCGAGGCGATCTCCGGCGGGGCCGCCATGCGTTTCATGGCGTGGGGCGACTCGAGCTGGCGGAGGTATTCGGCGGGATCGGCGTACTGCCGGAGCATGGCGTCGACGAAGGGGGTGCGCACCCGGCCCGGGCAGATGCAGTTCACGCGCACCCCCGTCGTGCCGAGGTCCATCGCCATCGAGCGGGTCATGCCCACCACGGCATGCTTGGAGAGGGTGTACGCGAAGCGCGCCTCCATGCCCATCAGGCCGGCGATGGAGGCGATGTGGATGATTGAGCCCCGCCGGCGTTCGAGCATGCCCGGCAGCACCGCCCGCGAGAGGTGGCGCGGCCCCAGCACGTTGACCTTCCAGAGGCGGTCCAGATCGTCCGTCCCGGTGGTGAGCACGGTGCCGACATGGCCGACGCCGGCGTTGTTGACCAGCACGTCGCACCGGCCGGAACGCTCTTCGACCCGGCGGGCCGCCGCGAGGCAGGCCGCCTCGTCGGCCACGTCGAGTCGCAGCGCCTCGACCCGGTGTCCCGCAGCCCGGAGCGACCCGGCCGTGGCCTCGGCGGCCGCCTCGTCGAGATCCGAGATATGGACGAAGGCCCCGGCCTGGGCGAAGCATGCGGCGATGGCGGCCCCGATGCCGGAGCCGGCACCGGTAACCAGGGCGATCCGGTCGTCGAGGGTGATCATGGTCGGGGCGACAGTCCGAGGCGCTCCCCGGCCTCCCGGGAGGTCCGCTCGAAGAGGTCCGCGTTGACGGGCAGCGAGAGGTCCTGGTCGAAGGTGGGCAACAGCCGGCGCATGCGCTCCGCGCCACCCGGGGCGGAGAGGAGGTGAGGCAGGCAGGAGCGGACGACCTCGAGGGCGATGTTGACCGAGACCGACGCCCCGGGCGACGCGCCCAGCAGTGCGGCGACGGATCGGTCGGCCGACGAGAGCACCTCGGTGTCGAAGTGCAGCGCGCCCCGGTCGGCCCGTTGGATGGCCTGCACCCGGATGCCCGCCTCCACCAGGCGCCACTGCCCCGCCCGGGCCGCGGGGAAGAACTCGCGCAGCGCGGCGAGGCGGGACTCCATGCCCTGCAGCCCCTGCGAGACGAGGTATCGGACGAGGTGGCGGTTGCGCACGGCGGTGCGCAGCAGGGCCGGGAGATTTCCGGGCCGTATCGATGCCGGCAGGTCGGTCCACCCGCCGGTGTGCCGCAGGAAGCGCGTGGTCCACGACGCGAACGGACCGAAGAGCAGGTGCCGTCGGCCGCCCATCCGCCGCAGGTCGAGATGGCCCGCCCCGAGGCTGGGCGAGGAGGGTGGCGTGGCGCCGTAGACCTTCGCCTCGTGGCGCGCGCAAAGGTCGGGATCGTCGCATACCAGCCACTGGCCGCCGATCGGGAAACCGCCCAGTCCGGCGGCCTCGGGCAGGCCGGCCGACTGGAGCAGGGGCAGGCTGCCGCCGCCGGCGCCGACGAAGACGAACCGCGCGGTCTGCTCGCACTCCTCCCCCGTGGCCGCGCAGCGGGACGAGACCCGCCACCCCCGGGGGCCGCGTCGCAGACGGGTGACCTGGCGCCCGGACGCCACCCCGCAGGAACCCTGCCGCGAGAGCCAGCCGCAAAGCCCCCGGGCCAGGCGACCATAGTCGATCTCGGTGCCTTCCCCGCGCGTCGCCGCGACAGGTCCCGGGGCTCGGCCCTCCATCACCAGCGGCGCCCAGGCGGCGATCTCCCCGGGGTCCGTCGTCAGGCGCATGCCCCGGAAGAAGTGGTGACCCCGCATCGCCTCGTGCCGCGCGCGCAGGAAGTCCACGTCGTGATCACCGCGAACGAAGCAGAGATGCGGAACCGGATGGATGAACCCGTCCGCCGCCTCCAGGATGCCCTCGGCGACCAGGCCGCCCCAGAACTGCCGCGAATGCTCGAACTGCTCGAAGATGCGCAGCGCCCTGCCGATGGGCACCCGGCCGAGAGCGTCCCGCTCGGGCGTGTAGCTCAGCTCGCAGACGCCCGCGTGACCCGTGCCCGAGTTGTTCCATCCGTCCGAGGCCTCCCGAGCAAGGCCCGGCGAGGCCTCCAGCACCTGGATGCGGAGCGTCGGGTCGAGGCGGGCCAGCATCACGGCCAGGGTCGCCGACATGATTCCGCTGCCGACGAGGATCACATCGGGCGACTCGAGCATGCGCGATGACGAGGGCTTTTCCTCCGGTGATTCCGGCGTGGGCGTCGCCATGCTCGTGCCGGGTGTGGGCATCGGCGGGGATCTCAGCACCAGTGGGCGCCCTGGGTCTCGACGTGGACGGCGTAGAGGCTGCGGCTGGCGGTCATGAACAGCCGGTTCCGCCGGGGGCCGCCGAAGCATACGTTGCTGCACACCTCGGGCAGCACGATCTGGCCGATGCGCTGCCCCTGGGGTGAGAAGATGTGCACGCCGTCATACCCCTCGCCCACCCAGCCGGCGCTGGACCAGAGGTTGCCGTCCTTGTCGCAGCGGATGCCGTCGGCGAGGCCGGCCACCTTCCGGGGTGGGCGGCCGTCGGGCCCCGACGTCCCGGGGAAGGTCATCGCCATCGAGGCGAACTCCCGGCCGTTCCGCAGGCGGGTCCCGTCCACTTCCCAGACCTTGATGTTCTTCGGCGCCTCGGGGTAGTGCGTCGATCCGGTGTCGGCCACGTAGAGCCGCCGGTAGTCGGGGGAGAAGCACAACCCATTGGGCTTGAAGATCTCGTCGGTGACCTTCTCGACCTTGCCGCCGGGATCGATGCGGTAGACGGCCTCCTTGAGCAGCAGGTCGCCCTTGTTGCCCTCGTAGTTGCCGAGGCTCCCGTAGCCCGGGTCGGTGAACCACACGCTGCCGTCGGGATGCACGACGCCGTCGTTGGGGGCGTTGAAGGGTTTTCCGTCGAACTTGTCCGCGAGCACCGTCAGGCCGCCATCCGGTTCGTAGCGCACCACGCGGCGATGGCCGTGTTCGAAGGAAACCTGCCGGCCCTGCCGGTCGAAGGTGTTGCCGTTGCTATGGCCGGCCGGCTTGTGGAGCGTGGTGACCCGCCCGTCGTCCTGCAGCCATCGGTGCTGCACGTCGCTCGGGATGTCGCTCCACACCAGGTATCCACCCTGCCCGCTCCAGGCGGGTCCCTCGGCCCAGTACATGCCGGTGTGCAGGCGCTCGATGGGGGCCGAGCCGATCCGGTATTTGTCGAAGGCCTTGTCGAGGGCGATCACGTCAGGCTCGGGGTAGCGCACCGGCGGCGCGCCCGGGCCGTAGTCGCGGGCCAGCACCGGGGCGGCGGCCAGCGCAGGCAGGGCGGTGAGGAAGGATCGGCGGGTCGTGGTTTCGGGCTTCATGGTGGGTCGGATCGGGAGGGGGGCCCAGCGTCACCGCGGCACCGGCGCGACGCCGTTGACGATGTTGGGCAGCGGTTCGCCGCGCACCGCCATCAGGGCGATGCGGGCGGCCGTCTCGCGCAGGGTCTTCACGGCCGGCGGGCTCGCCGAGGCGATGTGCGAGGCGAGCACGACCTGCGGCATGGAGAGGATCGGGTGGCCCGGCGGGATGGGCTCCGGGTCGAAGACGTCGAGCGCCGCCCCGGCGAGGTGGCCCGATTCCAGGGCCGCCGTGAGCGCCGCGCTGTCGGTCAGGTCACCCCGGCCGACGTTGATGAACAGCGCCCCCGGCCGCATGGCCGCGAAGGTCCCGGCATGGAACAGGCGGCGGGTCGCCGGGTTGGAGGGGCAGTGGGGTGTGACGACATCGGCCTGTGCGAGCAGGTCGCCCAGTGCCGCCACCGGCTCCGCGCCCGCCGCGGTGATCTCGGCCGGGGCGACCACCGGGTCGTAAACCAGCACCCTGGCGCGGAAGGCCAGCAACCGCCGGACGACCTCGCGCCCGATGCGCCCGAAGCCGACCACCCCCACCGTGAGGTGCCTGAGGGCTGCCATCGAGGCCAGCGGCGTGGCCAGGCCCCAGCGCCCGGCCCGCACGGCCAGCGTGTTGGGGACGACCTGCCGCGTGAGGGCCAGCAGGAAGGCCAGCGTCTGGTCGGCCACCTCGTCGATGCAGTAGTCGGGGATGTTGCACAGCGGGATGCCCCGTTCCCGTGCCGCGGCGCCGTCGACATTGTCGTAGCCGATGCCGTAGCGCACGATCGCCCGGGCCCGTGACATGGCCCCGATGACGGTGGCGTCGATCGCGGCGAACTGGGTGATGACCGCGTCGGCCTCCCGGACCAGCTCGGCCGTCTCGGCGGGCGGATGCCTCTCCTTCAGCGAGACGATGTCCACCCCGGCGGGCCGGAGCACGGCGGCCTCGAGGTCGAGGTCCGGGAAGGTGTGGTCGGTGATGGCGACGGTCGGCATGGGGATTGGGTTCCGAGGGTCCGGAGGGTTCACTCTCCCAGGGCCCGGACGGTGGTCAGGGAACGGATGAGGGCGTGGTCGTCCCACTTCCAGACGACCTTGCCGGCGCGGGTGATCTCGAAGGCGTGGGATCCCTTGCCCTCCTGGCCGCGCAGGAAGTTGCCGACCAGCAGGTTGCCGCCCTTGAGACGCTGCACGCTCGAGACCCAGGTGAGGTTCATTTCCGGCGCGTCCTCGGCCCGGAACTCCCAGGCGATCTTCCGGTCCGGGGTGACCTCGATCAGTCGCTTCTGGGTGCCGCAGCAGATGAGGGTGTTGCCGTCGGGAAGCCGCTGGGCCTCGCCGGTGTTGGTCACCCCGGTGTATTCCCAGACCACCCGGCCCTGCGGATCCACCTCGCGCACGGCCCCCTCGCCCTCGTGGGCGGCCAGGATGTTGCCGTTGGGGAGCCTGTGGACGTTGCGCACCTGGAGGTGGAAGCCCTCGCCCTTCGTGGTCAGCGGCGTGATCCGGACGGTCTTTCCCTCGGGGTCGACCTCGCGGGCCTGGCAGGGGCCCTGTTCGGCCACCAGCGTGTTGCCGTTGGGCAGGCGCTCGCAGCCGAAGACCTGGTGCGAGCTGCTCACGTAGTCGAAGACGGGCCGGCCCCGTGAGGTGATCTCGCGGACGCCGGTGGGCTGGCCGCCGTACCCGAAGAGGAGGTTGCCGTTGGGCAGCACCTGGAAGATCACGGTGGTGCTTGGCGGCCGGTGCTCCCAGACCGGACGCCCGTCGCCGTCGAGCTCGAGGAACCGGTTGGGGCCCTTGCCGTACTCGGTGAAGATCAGGCGGCGCTTGGCGGCGGCCGCGAGGGCCCGGCCTGGCAGGATTGCCGACACGACCACCGGGGCCGCGCCGGCGGCGAGGGTTCTGAGGGCGGTACGACGATCGATGCGGTGCCGGATCATGGGTGGGCGGGTTTTCTGGGGGAGGGTTGACTCCCGAGGTCAGGGCGCATTCCCGGCACGCCGTCGGGCAGGACCCGTCGACAGGTCCGGACAACGGGCTGCGGGCACGACGATGCTCCAAGCGCCTGATTCATCGGGAAGGTTGGTGATGCAGTCACGGCGCTCTCCGCGCGGCAAGGAGATTATCGGTGGGCGGGCCGGCGGGCCGGTGGACGCGGGATCCGGACGACGGCGGGCGGGCGGCGGAAGGCTCGATTCGGGAGGCTGAACCGGGGGTGAGCAGGTCGAAGCCCCCCTAGATCCCGGACGCGGCGGGTGGCCGACGGAACCCGCTCCGGATCAGGCCAGCAGCAGGGCCCGGCAGGCCTTCTCGAGCTTCTTGAGTTGGGCGGCCGACTTGGCCTCGATGTAGCAGCGGATCAACGGCTCGGTGCCGCTGGCGCGGAAGGCGACCCACTCGCGGTTGGGCAGCACGAACTTGAAGCCGTCGGTCGTGATGAACTGCTCGACCTTGGCCGTACCGACCTTGTCCAGGCCGCCCGAGAGACGGTGCAGCAGCGCCTCCTTCTGGTGGGGCGGGATGGCCACGTTGATGCGCGTGGTGTGGAATTCCCCGGTCTTCTTCTCCAGGTCGGCCAGGATCTTCATCAAGGGCTTCTTCTCGGTGGCAACCAGCTCGGCCATGAGCAGGCAGGCGAGGATGCCGTCCTTCTCGGGCACATGCCCCTTCACGCTGAGGCCTCCGGATTCCTCACCGCCCACGATGATGGGCTCGGACTCCATGAGGGCTCCGATGTACTTGAAGCCGACCGGGGTCTCATGCACCCGGACGCCCAGCAGTTCGGCCACCGCGTCGACCTGGTGGCTGGTGGGCACGGTGCGTACCACCGCGCCGGTCCAGCCCCGGTTCTTCTTCAGGTGGTAGAGGGCCAGGGCCAGAATCTGGTTGGGGGTCAGCCAGGTGCCATCGCGATCCACGATGCCGAAGCGGTCGGCGTCGCCGTCCAGCCCGAGCCCCAGCGTGGCCTTGCCGGCGAGGATGGCTTCGCGGGCCGGGGCCATGCCCTCGGCGTTGGGTTCCGGATGATGCCCGCCGAAGCTGGGATTCAACGTGTCGTGGAAGCGGACCACCCTGGCCCCGCCGTCGTCCTCCAGCAGCGTGTCGAGGTATCCGCGCCCGGTGCCGTACATCAGTTCGATGGCGATCTTGAGCTTGGCCTTCTTGATGGCGGCGAAGTCGATCTGCTTGCGGATCTGCCTAAGGTAGGCCGGCGCGGGATCGATCTCCTTGCAGCGGAAGGAACCGACAAGCCCGGCCTGGAAGGTCCAGCCCGATTCCTGGCGGTGCCGGATGTGGGCCTCGATGCGACGGGTAACCTCGGGCGGGGCGGCCGCGCCGTTGGAGACGCTGAACTTGAGGCCCTGGTATTCGGCCGGGTTGTGGCTGGCGGTCATGTTGATGCCGCCGAGGGCCTTGCGCACCCGGATGGTGTGGGCGATGACCGGCGTCGGCGCATCCCGCTGGCAGAGCAGGGGAACCAACCCGTTGGCGGCCAGCACCTCGGCCACGGCCAGCGAGAACTCGCGCCCCAGGAACCGGGTGTCGTGACCGATGACCACTTCGGGCTTCTGGGAGCCGGCGGAATCTCCGGCCGCCTTGAGTTCCTCGAGCAGGTGGTCCGCGATGCCCTGCGCGGCAAAGCGGACGTTCTCGAAGGTGAAGTCCCGGGCGATGAGCCCGCGCCAGCCGGAGGTGCCGAACTTGATCGAAGTCACGCCGGTGTTGTCCGCCGACGCCCCGGGGATTTCAAGCCCACCCCGGCCTTTTCTTGCGCGGGCACGGGATGGCTTTGCACCTCCCGTGGACCCGGCTCAGACGAGGTCGGGTTCGCCGGTGACACGGACCTTGTCTTGGGCCTGGATGCCGCCCGACTTGAGGCCTTGGCTGGGGTCGGCATAGCCCGGGATGATCCGGTCGAGCTGCTCCTGCGTGGCCCCGAGGTGGTCCCGGACGAGCTTGCCCATCACCGAGCGGAAGTCGGTCGCCCGCTGCAGGTAGCGGCCCGTGCTCTGGAACATCGAGCCATTCATGCCGGTCTGCCAGGGCACCGGGTCCGACGGGCCGCAGTTGAAGACGCCGCTCCGGGCCACCTTGCCGGTGGCGTCGGTCCTGAGGCCCTTCACCCCGCCGCCGGCGACGAACATCACGCTCGCCTCGGCATGGTCGGTGCCGTTGTCGGAGTTCTCGATGGTCGTCCGGCCGAACTCCGAGAGGGTCACGACCACGAGGTCCTCCCAGCGGCACTGTTCGGCGTGGCGGCGGAAGTACTGTCGGAGCGCGTAGATCGACCACCCGACCCGCTGCAGCAGGTTGGCATGGGCCCCGGTGACCCCGCCCTGGTTGCTGTGCGTGTCCCAGCCGTCGATCTGCGTGCCGGCCACCAGCGCGTCGGTCTTGTTGAGCACCAGAGCGGCCGACTTGAGCTGGTTGAAGTACCCGTAGGACGAGGCCGGCACCACGTAGCCCGGGTTTGTCGTCCCCGACGGCCCGGCCCCGTTCTTGGCGTTGGTCGTCGGGAACAGGTGATACGGCCTGTTGCCGTCGGTGGTGTCGCCGTCGACGAAGGTGTTGCCGGTCTCGCTGAAGTCGATGCCGGCGAAGATCTCCAGCGTGCGGCGCATGTTCTCGTACTGCTGCTGGAGCAGGTCGCGGTTGGCCTTGCCGGGGAAGGCCGCCCCGGTCGCCGCCTCCAGGGCGCGGGCCGCCTTGGTGTTGCCGTCGGCGGTGTTGGGCACGCCCAGCAAGTCGTAGCGGGTCGGGTCCGACAGGTTGGTCATCGCCGCACGCGAACCGCGCAGGAGCAGCGGCAGCGAGTTCTGGAACGACACGCCCGTGAGCGAGTTCCGGCCGGGCCGCCCCGACTCCACCATCGCCCGGTAGAGCATGCCATCCTTGACCATGGTTGCCCTCGGCGCCCCGGTCTCCCAGTAGGCCTGGGAATCGAAGTGGGAGCGGGACTGCTGCGGGTAGGCCACGCGGTGGATCACCGCCAGCTCGCCGGCGTTGTACACGGGCACGAGGAACTTCAGCGCCGGGTGCAGGCCGGCGAATCCGTTGCCCATCGGCAGCGAGAACGGGTAGGCGAAGGCGGCTCCCGTGGGGCCCGCCTCGGGGACGAGGGCCTTGCCCCGGACATTCCAGCCCTGGGCCGGATCGACCGGGATGGCGATGTTGTCGCGGATCTTCGGGCCATAGGCGTCGTCGCCGTGGGGGATGACCGAGTTGAGCCCGTCGTTGGCCCCGCGCAGGAAAATGAAGAGCAGTTTCTTGACCCGGCCGTTGGCGTCGGGCTTCCCGAGGGTGCCCTCGGCCAGGGCCTTCTGCACGAAGAGCGGCACGTCGGTGAGCGAGCTGAGCGCGGCCGTGGCCGCCAGTCCGGTGGCGGTGTTCAGGAAACTGCGGCGCGTGAGGATCTGCGGCGTGTTCATGGTCGGAGGACGGGTCGGTGTCGGGGGAGGGGCGGTTGCCGGACGGCGGGTCATTGTTCCTGGAAGCGCGGCGTGCTCAACAGGAGGGCGGCCAGGCCCCGGATGCGGGCATCGTGGTCGCGGGTGCCCGGGGTGAGGGTGGCGAAGGCCGAGGCTGTGCTGCCATTGTCCGCCGTGTTGAGGAACCGGATGCCCAAGGCCCGATACCCGCCGAGGTTGCCTGCGCCCTCCGACGGGAAGAGCAGGCGCAGCAGCAGGTCCGTCACCGCCTCGGCCGATCGGCTACGGTCGGTTCCAAGCCGCAGCGCCACGAGGCCGGCCGGGTCGATCCGGTTGGCTCCCATCGCGTCGGGATTGCTGCGCACCCCGGTGCCGGTGGTGAGGCCCGAGCCGGCGAGGGCCAGGGACTGCACGAAGCGGAGCCGTTCCGACAGGGTGCCCGCGCTGATCCAGCCGCCGGCGTCCTCGGCGTAGCCGTCGGGGTCGGCGCGGTCGAAGAGCCGCATGCGGCCGGCGCGGTCCAGGAGACCGCCCGAGGCGACCAGCACCGGCGCGTCGGTGACTGATGTCCGCGAGCCGTCCGGCTTGGCCGCCCGGAAGGCGCGCATCGCCGACACGGCGAACTCCAGCGGTGTCTTGACCTTGGCGGAGGCCGTCCGCGCCTCCCGGAACAGGTCGCTCCGCAGAATCACCCGGAGCACCTCGCGCATCTGCCCCTTGGGGCCGCCGTTCGGCGGGTTCTCCCAGGCCAGCATGCAGGCCTTGACCAGCGCCTCCTCGGGCGTCGACTCGGCATCGGTGAAGTCGTAGCCATGGTGGAAGTCGTCGTGGACCAGCAGGCGGCAGAGCTTCACCGCCAGGTATTCCTGGGTGAAGGGCTGGTCGGCCATGTGGCGGAGGATCTGGTAGCCGTCCTGGATGCCGTTGGTGGTCGATCCGTTGTTGAGCCGGAGGCCGTAGGGACGGCCGGCCCACGGGGGGCCGAAGCGCGCGGGGACCGTCTTGGGCGTGTTGGTCAGGATGTTTCCCTGGGCGTCGTGCTCGTGGAAGATCCACTTCACCCGCGAGTCATGCCGGTCGGTGCGGTACCGGAAGGACCAGAGGCCCGCCAGGTTGGTGACGCTGTTGCGCTCGGTGGCGTTGGTCAGGCCCGGGTTGATGAGCACCGTCGTGCGCGGCGCGAAGGGGTTGGCGGCCTGGTTGGTGGCCAAGAGCTCGACGGTCCATCCGGTCCAGGCGCGCGAGATCTGCTCAATGTCCACCTGATCGTAGCCGTTGTCCACGCCGAAGGCGAAGAGTTCGCACAGCTCGCGGGCGTAGTTCTCGTTGGCGATCCGGTTGGTCTTGGTGGTGGTGCTGACGTCGCCCCTCGAGAGCACCGTGTCGAGGTAGATGATCATGGCCGGGCTCTCGGCGCTGATCCGGAGCAGGTCGTGGAAGGTGCACTTCGGGTCGAGGAACGCCCGCCGCCACCGCAGGTTCTCCTTGAACTCCTGCCGGGTCGCCTCGGGCCCGGACCAGGCGTAGGGCAGGCCGGCCCGCTCGTCGAAGTAGGTGAGGCTCTTGGAGTATTCGGTGACGAAGTGGTTCTCGAGGAACTGCTGGAACACCTGCGCCAACTGGCGTCTGGACTGCACGGCATGCAGCACGTGCCAGGCCCGCAGGTCGCCGATGCCCGCCGTGCCCTCCTGCAGCCGGGCGTGGTAGGGGGCCGGCGACTCCGCGTCGCCCTGGAGCGGCACGGTGAGCGAGATGCCGCTGCCGCTGAGCCGCACGGTGAGCTGCAGCCGCGAGGGTTGCACCAGGTACCAGAAGCTCAGCGTGTAGGTGGCGTTGGCGTTGAGCGTCGTGGGCAGGGTCTGCACCAGCGCGTCGGTGCCGGTGCTTCCGGCGGCCACCTGCACGAGGTGGTAGGAGGCGTTGCCGGAACGGACGAAGTCGGTCGTCCTGGCCGAGTTGGCGGTGTTGGTGGTGGTTGTCCAGTTCGCGGGGGCCAACGGCTGCTCGAAGCCCGGGTTGGCGATGAGGTTGGTGGCGACGCCGTTGTCGGTCGGGCCGGCCACGAGGCGGAAATCATCCAGGTAGGCGTCGCCCGCGCCGCTGAGGTAGACGTAGAGCGTGGAGGAGGATCCGGTGCCGGTGAGGGTGACCTTGCGCCACACCGGACCGGTGTCCGGGACCCGGTCGAGCTCCTCGGAGATCGTCTCCGGAGCCAGTTGCTCCTCCAGGTAGGCGTCGGTGCCCAGGGCGGCCAGTCGGTCGAGGTCGTCCGGGGTCGGGCCATAGGCGATCCGGTGGAGCAGGGCGCCCGACCGGACGGTCTCCGAGGGCAACGGCACGGCCTCCATCCGGTAGAAGCCGGAGTCTCCGCCCGCGGCGGCCCCGGCGGTCCATCGGTTGCCCGCCTGGTCGCCGGGCACCACGGTTGCACCGGGTCCGGTCGCCGACGGGGTGGAACCGCTGCGGACCCGGTACTCGGAGATCGACGGCAGCAACCGGAACTCCAGCGAGGGTCGCCCCTCCGACCAAGTCAGCGACAGGATGTCCGGGCTCTCGGCCCGGAGGGTGGATCCGAGACCCAAGGCCAACCAGAGAACCCATCCGAGGTGAAACGTTTTCATGGCAAGATCGAGGCGGGGAAAACCGGTATCCCATGGAAGCTGCACGTAAATAGCAGGTTCAAGGCCAATCCTTCCAGCCTGAAACCTGCCGGACCCTCGCCCCGGGTCCCGGTGCGGGCCGTGGCCCCACGAGGCGGCTTCATGGCGTGGCCCACGAGGCTGCCGTCCATTGTCGGTGCCGACCGGACCCGTTGGTGACCGAGCCTAGGCCCCGGAGGCGGAAGGTCTTGCCGCGGGCATCGGCCCCGAGACGCAGGCGGTTCGTGCCGGCCGGCAGGTCGCGCACCACCGTCCAGGTGGCGGCATCGGCCGATGGAGCCTCGTCGATGCGGTAGCCCAGGTCGGCCTCGGACGAGGCGGTCCAGGACAGTTCGACCGCTCCCTCGACCGCCGGCCCCATGGACCGGGCGGTGAAGCCAGTCGGCGCGGTCAACGGGTGCTCGAGCAGGCAGGGGTCCCCCAGCAGGTAGGTCAATCGCACATTCACCGACGGACTGCGCTCGGCCGTGTCGGTGAGCAGGGTGTGGACCGGCGCCCCGGCATGGACCCGGTCGGTGGCCCACGGGGTGCGCGAGTGGGCGGTGCCCGCCAGCAGGACGGCGTCCTCGGCCGCCAGACAGATGCGCAGGAAATCCTCGCCGTAGCCGCTGTACCACTGTCCCAGGAACGAGCCGAAGGCGAAGAGGAAGGCCACGCGGGGCACGTCGCCGGGGCGCCGCCATGCCACGTTCTTCGCGAAGTGGCTGTGCCCGGCCTTGGCTGCGCCGGTCATGCCCAGCACCCCGAAATGCGAATAGTCGGCCTGGAATCCCCACCGCACCCGGGGTCCGTCGTGGAAGAGGTCGGAAGTCCACGTCGTCGCCGACACGGGCTCGTGCGGGGCCAGCCGGGGCAGGATGTGCAGCAGGTTCCGGTCGACGAGCGGCGCCACGGCGTTGGCGTAGCCGATGGCCGAGTCGAGGAACGGCAGCAGGCCGCGGCGATACCGCCAGGCCTTGTCGAGGTAGCGCTCCAGCAGGGCGACCTCCACGTCGGCGGCGTTCCTCGGGGATCCCTTGAGGCCGGCGAACCGGCTGTCGAAATGGGACAGCCGGGCGAAGTCGATGCGGCCGATGGGCACCTCGATGCGCCCTGGGCTCCCGTCGGGTTCACGCGGCAGGTCGTTGGGATCCCAGCGCCCATCCCCGGGCTCGTTGCCGAGGATGCAATAGGTGCACTGGCTGCGGGCGCAATCCGGACATCCGGTGCGGAACGACCGGGTGTCGGTCCAGGCTCCGGTGAGGTCGCCGTAGAAGAGGTCGGCAGGCCAGGCCCCAAGGTGGATGCCCGCAGGGTCGTCGCAGCCCACGTGGCCATCTTCGGCGGCCCAGCCGCTCTGCGGGATGGTGGGGTGCCCGATGAGCACGGCCACGAGGGGTCGGCCGGGATGGGCCTCGTGCTCGCGGCGGATCAGGGCCCGGATGGCCAGCAGGTGGGTCCGGTTGCGCGGGAGCGCCTCGGCGTCGTAGCGGCGGCAATCGAAATCCTGCAGGTCGGCGTCCACATGGCGGGGCACCCGGTGCTGCACGACCTCCCAGCCGTCGGCGATCAGGTCGGCACGATGACGGGCCAGGGCCGGGGTCAGGCGGTCGGCGAGGGTTTCGTCGACGAGCAGGAGCACCCGTCCCCGGTCGGCGGGGGGCGGGGTATCGTGCGCCGCGCAAACCTCCAGGGGCGGCCGGCCGTTGCGAAGGACGCGGTAGGCGTAGGTCCGGCCCGGGGACGCGCCCGTGTCGTCGTACACCGAGGTGCGGGCGTCCCGGGTGATGACCTCCCAGACGGTCGGCGTGGGTTCGACCTGCCGTCGTTCGATGGGGTACCGACCGACGCCCGACGTCCAGTCCCCTTCCCAGTCGCGCCGGAATCTCAGCCGGACGCCGGTGGCCAGCGATTCGGCCCAGATCCGCTCCTCCGGGTCGCCCTCCAGCGGGCGGTGGGAGGTCCGGGGGGTTCCCGGCAGCGGTCCCGGGTGCCCCGGGGTGCCGGGGAGGAGGTGATTGCGCAGGATCATGCGGTCGATCCGCCCAAGCGCCGGGGACTGTCCGTCCATGGAATTGCCCACCGAGAAGGCCGGCGGATCCCCCGCCGCCTGGGGCGTGCGGGTGTGGGATTGCCGGGCGACCCCGTCGAAGGTCTCCTCCCCGAAGGAGGCCTGCAGTCGCCACGGGGCGCGACCGGTCGCCTGCGGGTCCTGCGAGGCCGGTCGGCTCAGTGGCGACCACACGGTCTGCTCGTGGGTCGCGGAGATCCGGGTGAGGCCGAGGCGCCGGCCGGCCGCGTCGATGGCCAACCGCAGGCCCGGGGCCTCGAGCAGCACGCACTCGGCTCCCGGGGCATCGCCCGGTCGTCCCCCGAACCAGTCCGGCCAGTAGTCGAGGCTCACCGAGCCGTGCCGGGGAAGCAGGTTGGTCCGGCTGAGCCCTCCCTGTCGGGAGACCAGCGGGTAGCGCAGCGCCTGGCCGACCCGGTGGAACCCCCCCGCCGAACGGTCGAAGGACGGTTCGCGATCCGCGTTCGACCCAGGCAGCGGCGGGACCCCCTCGTCCGTGGCGAAGTTCCCGGCATCGAAGCCCAACACCGCCAGGGTGCGCGGCCACACGCTGGAGGGATCGTCCGGATCGGTCCCGTCGACGGCCTCGTCGAGGTCCGTGCGGCCGTCCCGGTCGCGGTCTCCCCGGCCCGGGACGGGGCGGGACTTCGGGAGGGCCGATGTCTCCGTCGGTTCCGTTTCGCGGCGCAGCGTCGCCGTGCCGATCCACCGGAAACCGCGGCCCGGGGCCTCGCGGACCACCGTGCCGGGCGCGACGGTGACCGGGGCGTTGCTCACGGTGACCCCTTCGGCCCAGTGGTCGATCGGCCAGTGGTGGAAGCCAAGCTTGACCGGGTTGAGCCCCCCGGCCTCGGCGAGCGCCCGGTCTCGGATCGGCCTCGGGGACAGATACAGGGGGCGATCCACCCACGGCGGGAGGGGTTCCGGGGGCAGCACCGTCATGTCCGGCAGGGCGGCCGCCAGTTCCGGATCCATCAGGGCATGGCCGAAGCCGGGGCGCACACGACGGCTGCCCAGGGGCAGGTAGAGCGACCCGGCCGCCTCGACGAAGGCGTTGGTGACGGATGCCGGGAGGACGGCGTTGGGCTGGCCCTCGGGTGCCGGATGGATGAACCCCGACGGATCGGCGACCTCGCCGATGATGCATCGCAGCAGGGTCAGGGGCGATCCGGAGGGACGCCGGTGCAGCACCGCGGCTCGGGCCACCGTGAGTTGCTGGCCGTCGACCGGGCTGCCCGTCAGGTCGCTGAAGGCCGCATCGACGCGGTGGATCAGGCCGTTGCGCAGCGACAGGGTGCTGTCCGTGGCCTCGATTGCGACGCCGCAGCGCTGGACCTGGAAATGCCACAGCGCGGCCGATGCCCGGGTCCATCGGAGGGCCACCCGGGCATGGGAGATGCGGAAATCGCTCCAGCGCTGCACCGGTGCACCGGGGCCCGTCCCCTCCACCGACAGGGCGACCTCGGCGTAGGGGCCGGCCGACGGCGTGCCGGTCGATCCGGCCACCGCTTCTCCCACAGAGTCGTCGTCCGAGGCCGTGAAGACGATCGGCGCCTCGGGGCGCGCCTCCCAGGCCACCTTTGCCCCGGGCGCGAGGGCGAGGCCCGCCGAGCGGCCTGGCAGGAACTTGATCACGCAGCCCGGTTCAAAGCGCACCGAGCCCTCGAGCCGGACCGGTCCGGCGACGAGGTAGGTCCGGCCGCCGCGGAAGGTAAGGTCCCGGGAGGACGTCACCTCGATCGGGGCGGCCACCCCGGCGCCCGGATTGCCTAGCCACTGGAGACCGAGGAGGAATCCGGCGAGGGCGCCCCGCGCCGTCGTGCGGGCCCCCTCGCCCCGGATCGACCTGCGGAGGTTCATCGACATCGGCCGGGAACCTCGCCTGACCCGCCGGCCAAGGCAATCCGGCGCGGGCTCTTCCGGTCGGGGTCGGCCACCCGGAAGGCCACCTGGAAGGCTGGACCGCAGCGCGGACGCATCCGGCGGTCTTGGCGGGGTGTGGTGGGCCGCGCTCAGGCTCCCAGGTCTGCACGCATGCCGTTGGATGCGCGCTGCCCTGCTTGGGCTCGACTTCCGCACGGCGGGCTGGTACCAAGACCCCCAATCGTCCGTCCCGGAACACGCCGTTGCGCCCGGGTCGGAGTTCGCAGGCAGACATGAAAACACTATCGATCGTCCTTCTGTCCGGTGTCCTCGTGGGTTCGGCCCTGGGCCAGAACACCGCCGCCACCGCCTCGTCCACCGCCTCCGGGCCCGGCTCCGCCGCCGCCGATCCCGGCGAGGGCAAGTTCAAGACCGAACTCGAGAAGCACAGCTACGCCATGGGCGTGCTGCTCGTCGGGGACATCAAGCGCCAGTTGTCACGGGGCAACTACGAGCACGATCCCGAGGTGATCATCAAGGCCTTCTCCGAGGCGCTCCGGGGCAAGCCGACCCTGATCACCGACGGCGAGGCCAACATCATCCTGCGCAACTACACCACCCAGCTGCGCAAGAAGGCCGAGGAGAAGCGCAAGGAGGACGGCGAGAAGGCCAAGGTCGACGGCGAGCTGTTCCTGGCTTCCAACAAGGCCAAGGCGGGCGTCCAGTCGACGCCGAGCGGCCTTCAGTACAAGGTGCTCACGACCGGCCGGGGCGCCCAGCCCAAGGGCGACGACATCGTCGAGGTCCACTACCGCGGGACGCTCATCGACGGCACCGAGTTCGACAGCTCCATCACGCGTGGACAGCCGGCCAGCTTCGGTCTCAACCGCGTGATCAAGGGATGGACCGAGGGTCTCCAGCTCATGCAGGTGGGGTCCAAGTACCAGTTGGTCATCCCCTCCGAGCTGGCCTACGGCCCGAACGGTTCCCCTCCGAAAATCCCCCCGCACTCGACCCTCGTCTTCGAGGTCGAGCTGCTGTCGGTGAAGCCGCAGGTTGCCCCGCCCCTGCCCGAAGGCGCCGCCACCAGCGACATCATCAAGGTGCCCAGCGCCGAGGAGCTCAAGAAGGGAGCCCAGATCGAGGTCATCAAGTCGTCGGACGCCGAGCGTCTCCAGAAGGAGGCCGCCGAGCAGAAGAAGAGGAACGAGGCCCCGAAGCCCTGAAATCCGGATCCCGGTCCAGACCAACTCCCGGGGTCCCCGCCTGCGCCGCCGTTTGCACGGCGGCGCCTTCGTTTCCGGGGACGTTGCCGACTCCGCCAACCCGCCACTTGCAAGTCGCCGCCGATGGGGTAGAGATGGGGCACCGTTTAGTACGCCTACGTATGAAAACCCTGAAGGATTTCGAGGTGGTGGTCATCGGTGCCGGCCCGGCCGGATGTGCCACCGCGACGGCCCTGGCCCAGCACGGGCGCAGGGTGTTGGTCATCGAGCGGGAGAGGTTCCCCCGCTACCACATCGGGGAGTCGATGATCCCCTTCACCTACCCGGCGCTGGAGCGGATCGGCATGATCCCGAAACTCCGCCAGTCGTGCTTCATGAAGAAGTACTCGGTGCAGTTCGTGGCCCCGTCGGGTCGGGCTTCCCAGCCATTCTACTTCTTCAATCGCTACGACCGGGACACCGTCGCCCAGTCGTGGCAGGTGCTTCGCAGCGAGTTCGACCAGATGATGCTCGAGAACGCCCGTGACCACGGTGTCGAGGTCTGGGAGGAGTCCAAGGTCACCGAGTTGATCCAGGACGACTCCGGCGCGTACCGCGGGGTCCGGGTGGACTCCCGCGAGCACGGCGAGATGGAGGTACGGGCGTCGGTGACCGTGGATGCCACGGGGCGCGAGGCCATCGCCGCCACCCGCAACGCCTGGCGGCGCGGCGACCCCAAGCTCAACAAGGTGGCCGTCTGGACCTACTACGAGGGCGCCAAGCGGGACCCGGGCATCGACGAGGGCGGCACGACGGTGGCCTTCGTGCCCGACAAGGGCTGGTTCTGGTACATCCCCCAGCACAACAACCGGATCAGCGTGGGCGTGGTCGCCGACGGCAAATACCTCACCCGCGGAGGGCTCAAGGATCCCGAGGCCATCTTCCAGCGCGAGATCGGGCAGAACCAGTGGATCCAGGACCACCTGTCCACGGGTCGGGTCTGCGACCAGTACTGGCTCACGGCCGAATACACCTTCCGCTCCGAGCACTGCGCCGACACCGGGCTGGTGCTCGTGGGAGACGCTGTCGGGTTCCTCGACCCGGTGTTCTCCAGCGGGCTCATGATCGCGCTCAAGACTGGCGTGGCGGCCGCCGACGCGATCCACGAGGCTCTGGAGGCCGGCGACGTCTCCCCAGCGCGCTTCACCGAGTACGGCCGGATCACCCGGCAGAGCATCGAGAACATGCGCAAGCTGGTGTATGCCTTCTACGATCCGAACGTGAGCTTCAAGACGGTCACCGAGGGCCGACCGGACCTCGCGGATGCCCTGACCGACTGCCTCTCGGGTGACGTGAACAAGGACTTCTCCGCGATGTTTGAGGCCTTCTCGCGCTACACTGCGATCCCCGATGAGTTGCCTTACGGCGCCCCCAAGCCTGCGGTGGGGACTGCCGCCGCCATCGCCGCCTGAAGGCGCCGACGTCTCCCGGGAGGAGGGCCTGCGCTTCGCCCGCACGCGCGCGCGGCGGTTCTCCCGCCAAAATCCACGCGTAAGAAACGATGGGGTTCTCTTCCGCCCCGCTGGGTTGAGATCTCAAGCCCTGTGCCAACTCTTCGATGTAGCGCACGGCGCTTCGTAGGAGGTTCGGACGCCAATCCGCTCTCTTCCGGCTCGGAGTGCCCGACCGAGGTCCCCAAAAATGTGTTTACGCGTGGTTCATGGTCCCGACAGCGTTCTTGCCAAGGGCGGGGTTTCCCGGATTCTCTGGGGCCTCACGTCCGACCACGATCCTATGGCCGTCCAAGTCCGCATCCCCACGCCGCTCCGCAAGCTCACACACGATGTCGAAGTCGTGCAGGTCAAGCCCGGCACCGTCGCCGGTGCGATCGCCGAACTCCAGGGCCAGTTCCCGGGGATCGCCGAGCGCCTCATCGACGAGAAGGGCGAGGTCCGGCGGTTCGTCAACGTGTACGTCAACGAGGAGGACATCCGCTTCCTCGATAACCAGGCGACCGTCATCAAGGACGGCGACGAGATCAGCATCATCCCGGCCATCGCCGGGGGCTGAACCGCGGCCGATGGCGATGGCGACAGCGGCCATCCTTCTCGAGACACGAGTCCGACACGCACTCCGACCATGCCTCCCCGATCCTCCAAGGCTCCACGGCCTCCCGCCTCCGGCAAGACGACCCGCACGAAGTCCGGCGTCGCGCCGCGGACCCGCGGGACCCGGGTCACCCGCGCCGGCGACACGGCCCGGAACGTCGCGACGGCCACCACCACCGCCCGCTTCTGGCTCACCTACCCGCCGCAGCGCATCAAGTCTCCGGTCATCTGGCGTCTGGGCCACCAGTTCCAGTTGGTGACCAGCATCCGGCAGGCGAGCGTGACCGACGTGGTCGGCATCGTGTGCCTGGAGATCGAGGGGACCGCCTCCGAGATCGCCGCCGGGGTGCAGTGGCTCAAGAAGCAAGGGGTCCGTGTCGAGCCCGTAGAGTTGAGCGCCGTGGAGTCCTGATCCATCCGAGTCCTGAGCCGTCGGGCTGGCCGCCCGGGAACCGCGACGAAGCCACCCCGGGATCAGTGCGGATTCTGGCGGGCCCAAGCGGAATCACGGGGCAACCACGAGCCCGGTTTGGCCCTCGGCACATGCCTTCGACCTCGACCCCGGCCCTCGCCGTGGCCCTCGTCCTTTACCCTAGCCCTCGGCCCCATCGGTGACCGTCGGGCCAGGGATTCCGGCCCGGCGTTCCTGCCGGGGTTGTCGGCGGACCCTCGCTCCCCGAAGACGGCCGGATGGGGCTCCTCCGGGCTCAGCGTCCCGATCCGGAGAGGGTTTCGCCGCCACCGGTTCCACCACCCTTGGGTGATCCTGGGCGTCGGGCCTCCAACCGGTGGGCATTCAAGGGACCCACCCAGCGGGTGTTGAAGCGCTGGTGCAGGGTGTCGCTCGGGAATGCCGGACGGGCCTCGACCCCATGTCGATCGTCGTCCATCCCGTGCCAGGGCAGGGGATCGATCCGGTCGCCGGCCGCGACATGGTAGTCGGCATCCTTGTTCCAGCCGACCGTCCACAGGAAGAAACGCCGCTCCAGTCCCTCCGGGACCGCCGGCAGCGCCCCGGCGGCGAACTCGAGGGTCAACCCGTCTCCGGCCGCCACGGTGACCAGCCCGTTGTCCTCGGCCGCGAGCAGCAGATCCACCGGGCCGTAACGGGTGGCCCACCCGCTCGGGGTGATCCGCCACGGAGGCCGCTGGCGTACCGTGTCGTGCATCGGGGTGAGCGGATCCGAGGGTCCCGTCGGCGCGAACTCCCCGTACCCGTGCCAGTGCAGGTCGGTGGAGGTCGGCGCCAGGCTTGCCGCCTCCGCCGGGCGATTCCCCGTGAACAGCGCGATGCGGTCCCAGTGCAGCTCGAAGGCGTAGCTCAGGCGCAGCCGCCGGGTGCCTGCCGGCAATTGGCCGGAGCCCAGCGACACGAGGATGGTCTTGGTGCGCCCGGCCGGCGCGCCGACCACCACCTTCGGGAGGGGTTCCCAGCGGTCCGGGGCCGTCTCCGCCTCCAGCCTGGGGAAGGGGAAGGGCAGTTCGGGATCGTGGCTGCCGGCGATGTTGGCCATGCCTCCGCCGAAGCGCAGCCAACCGCTGAGCGCCAGGGTCAGGCCCGGTGCGTCGGGCAGCGGACCGAAGTCGAGGATCACCGACGTGGGCTCGGCCAGTCCCCGCAGCTGGGGGGCCCGGAGGCGCGGCGAGAAACGTTGCCCGTCCTCCCGGTCCAGCGTCGCGGTCAGGTCCACCCCCTCGCCCGAGCGGGCCGAGCGCAGCGGCAGGCGGCCCGAGAGCACCCGGAGCCCGTGCTTCGGGAAGGGCGGGCCGGGCACCAGCTTGCTGGTCGGATGGACCTCGGTTCCCGGCGGGATGTCCACCCAGCCGAGGCGGGCCTCGTCGAGATAGAGGATCTCCCTCAGTTCCTCGGTCAGCTGCACCGTGTAGCGCCCCTGCCGCGGCACGAAGTCGGCCGTGCCTCCGAGGGCCACCCATTCGCGCGGGTCGGCCACGATGTTGTGGCCCGGCCGGGAGGGCAGGCCCACCGGAGCGGAGCTGAGGATGTCCGTCAGGAACCGGAACCGGGTGCCGTCCCACGCGTAGAGGTAGGGGCAGGAACCCGTGGGGTTCTTCGGTTCGATGAGGTCCACGACCTGCCTGGGGTGAGGCCCGACGCCGAAGAGCGGCTGGGTGTCGGCCCATCGGGCGATGACGGTCTCGAGGTCCTTGTGCCGGCCCACGCCGATCTCCACCGGCTTGCGCTGCACGCTTCGGACGGCCCGCCAGTTGCCTGCGTTGAGCTCGATGCGCAGGCCGATCCCGCTGAAGTTGGAGCGGTTGCCGATGGGGCGGAACTTCACCAGGCCGTTGACGTGGGCGCCGTCGTTGCGCAGGAGGCGCACGCCGCGGCCGTCGAGGTCAATGAGGACGTCGATGTCGCCATCCTGGTCGAAGTCGGCGAACGCCGCGTGCCGCACCGACGCGCCAGACCATTCCCCGAGGCCCAGCGCGGTGGTCTCCTCGTGGAACCCGCGGCGCCCCCGGTTGCGCCAGATGCGCAGGCCGTCGGTGCCCCAGCCGACGAGGTCCAGCCAGCCGTCGTTGTCGTAATCCAGTGCCCGGAGGGCCCGGATGCCATTCTTGCGGGCGGGAATCCGCAGCGGGTCGCGCAGGCCGCCCAGGTGGATGGCGATCGCCGCTTCGGTGACGAGGGCCACGTCGGCCCGCAGGTCGTTGTTGAGGTCGCCGGTCGCCAGGCAACGGGCCACCGGCCAGTCGGCCGGCTGCGTCCCTGCGGCCAGGCCGTCGCGTCGCTGGTTCGAAAGCACCCACGGGGGCTCGCCCCGGCGCGTGAGCAGCACGTCCGGAAGGTCGTCGTTGTTCCAGTCGTCGATCGTCACCGAGGTCACACCGGTCACGTCGAAGCCGTCCCCCGCCGGACCGGGCTTTCGCTCGCGGAAGATCGCCGTGCCGAAGTTGGTGAAGGCCCGCAGGCGCCCCTCCGGAGTGGTCGCCAGCAGGGCCAGCTTGCCGGTGATGTCGATGTCGCCCAGGGCCGCCCCGGTCGCCTTCACGGCCCGCAGGCCCCCGAGGGCCGTGCCGTCGGTGATGAACCCGTTGGTGGCGAACCGCAGCAACTGGGACCCCTCCGTGCCCACGACGATCGCGTCGTCGTACCGGTCGTTGTTCAGGTCCCCCACCACGATGTCCTGGACCGCCCCGACGGCCGACGGCAGCGGATCGGTGCGGGCGGAGAAGGTGGCGTTGGAGTTCCAAAGCAGGTGAAGGCCTCCCTGGTCGTCGGGCAGCAGCACGTCGTTCCAGCCGCGACGGTTGAGGTCGAAGAGTCCGAAGGGTCCCCTCAGGCGACCGGCCTCCGGCCCGAAGGCGCGCGCGGTGTCGTCGGCGAAGCGGATGGCCACGGGATCCGGTTCGGGCTGTTCGAGGGCGAAGGGGGCGAGGATCTCGGTGTATTTGCAGCGTTCGAACAGCGACGGGTTGTCGGCGGCCTGGGGCTTGCCGGCCGAGATGCGCTGATGCTCGGCCAGTTCCGCCGCCGCCTGCTCGCGCGCCCCCTGCCGCAGGTACGCCTGGCTGAGCTGGTAGTGCGCCGACGGGTGGTCCTTGTCGAATTCGAGGACCTCGACGAACTGCTCGGCCGCCTCGGCGAACCGGCCCCAGCCCGCGTAGGCCAGCCCAAGCTGGAAGCTCACCGTGTTGAGGGTCCGGTCCGCCTGCTTGGCCTCGGTCAGGGACTGCACGGCATTGGAGTGGGCCCCGAGCCGGAGGTGCGAACATCCGGCCAGGTAGTGGGCCGCCCCACGGCCCGGTTCCACCTGCAGCGCCTGCCGGGCGTGGACGAGGGCCTCGGACGGCTGGTTGGCCAGCAGGAAGGCGTTGGCCAGGTTGAGGTGCACGTCCGGGTTGGCCGGATTCATCGTCAGGGCCGCGCGGAACGACTCGATCGCGCGCCGGGCGTCGCCGGCCGAGTGGTATCCGCGGCCCGCGTTCATGTGCGCGGCGAACTGGGTGTCGTCGTTCGACGCGCGCTGCGACCACCACGCCATCGCGGCGATGCCGAGGATCATCAGGAAGATGCCCACCACCAGCATCGCCGGCGCGGAGAGGGATCGAATCGGTCGGTTCATGCGGATGGAGCGACCGTACGCCGGAATCCGGAAAAACAACACCCTCTCCCGGGCTCATGACGGGGCCTGGAGAGGTCCGCAAAAGATGACAAATGTAAACCTGCAATTGTAAATAAGTTGACGAGTGTTTACCAAAACGGGGTCCGGGTCCCCTCGAACTCATTCGTGGGCGGTTCCCGGTCCCTGATCCATGCGAGCCGATCCCTCGTCCGATGTCCTTCTGGAAGCGACGGATACCCGCATTGGCGGCGCAGACCTCCGCCCATCCTCCCGGGACAGGATCCGGGATCCGTTGATCGTGGTCCTGGCGCTGGTCGTGGCGTGGGCGCTCCGTGCCCAGGCACCCGGGCCCGGGCCGGTGCCGGTACCGGTGCCGGCCGAACTTCCCCGGGATCCCCGTGGGCCGGGTACGCTCGAGATGGCGCGACGGCTTGCGGATTTCGTCGAGCGGGCCGACCCCATGGAGAACCGGTTCCTTAATCCCGGCCGCATCGGGAGTTACCAGCGGGCTCTGCTCCAGCACCCCTCTCCGGAGGAGGAGCTCCAGACGAGATTCCTGCTCTCCGGGGAACTGCTTCAGGCCAATCGCCTCGGGGAGGCGCTGGACGAGGTGCGGCGCGTCCGGTCGCTGGCGGGGTCCCTCGGCATGCCGATGATCGACGCCAACGACATCAACCTGTCGCTCCGCGAGGCCCTGTGTCACCTGCGCCGCGGCGAGTTGGCCAACTGCCTCAGCAACCACAACGCCGACTCCTGCCTGATGCCGTTGCGGGGCGGCGGCATCTATCGGACCCGGGATGATTCCCTGCTGGCCCGCTCGGTGCTCACCAACCTGCTGGCTCGCCATCCCGACAACCTGTCCGCCCGCTGGCTGCTCAATGTGGCCCACATGACCCTCGGGGAGTATCCCGACCAGGTTCCCCCCCCAGTGGCTCATCCCCACCCACGTCTTTCGCTCGGACCACGACTTCGGGCGCTTCCTCGACGTCGGGCCGAACGTCGGCCTCGCCCGCACCGAGCTTTACGGTGGGGTCGCCGTGGACGATTTCGACGGCGACGGCCTGCTCGATGTCGTCACGTCGTCCATCGGGCTCTCGGACCCGATGCGTTTCTTCCACAACCTGGGGAACGGCCGGTTCGAGGAGCGCACCCGCGAGGTGGGCCTCGAGGGCCTGACTGGCGGACTCAACCTCGTGCATGCCGACTACGACAACGACGGCCGGCCGGACCTCTTCCTGTCGGTGCAGGACGGCCGGAGCCTGCTCTTCCACAACGACGGCCCGAAACCCTCCACGGCCACCGAGAAGGCCCGCTGGGGCTTCACCGAGGTGGCCGAGGCGGCGGGGGTGACCGGCCAGCGATCCACCTTCCCCTGCTGGTCCTTCGACTACGACAACGACGGGTTCGAGGACCTCTTCGTGGCCGGCTACCGCATCCGGACCGTGGGCGAGGTGGTGGCCGACCTGTTGGGCATGGCCAGCCCGGCCGAGCGGTCCCGGCTCTACCGCAACCGGGGCGACGGCACCTTCGAAGACGTGTCGAAGGTCGTCGGGCTGGACCGGGTGCTGCACGCCATGGGCTCGAACTTCGGCGACCTCGACAACGACGGCTGGCTGGATTTCTACCTCGGCACCGGCGATCCCAATTTCGACACGCTCATCCCCAACCGGATGTTCCGGAACGACAGCGGGCGGCGCTTCCAGGATGTCACGACCCGCGGCGGGTTCGGCACGCTGCAGAAGGGGCACGCGGTGGCCTTCGCGGATTTCGACAACGACGGCGACCAGGACGTGTACGAAGACCTCGGGGGTGCCTACCACGGCGACCAGTACCCGAACGTGCTGCTGGAGAACCCGGGCCACGGGAACCATTGGATCCAGCTGAGGCTGGAGGGGCGGCAGGCGAACCGGTCGGGCATCGGCACGCGGATCCGGGTGCGGTGCCGGGGCCCGGAGGGCGAGCGGGTCATCCACCGGACGGGCAACACCGGCGGGAGCTTCGGGGCCAATCCCTTGCGGCTGGAGATCGGTCTGGGCAAGGCCACCGAGGTGAGCGCGATCGAGATCGACTGGCCGGGCAGCCGCACGCGGCAGACGGTGAAGGTACCGAGGGTGGATGCGGCGTATCTGGTTCGAGAAGGAGAGGACGCCGCCCAGATCATCGAACCGAGGCGCTTCGGCTTCGCCCGCACCCCGGCCACCATGGACCATTCGCACCTGCTGCTGCGGCCGCCGCCGCCCTCGCCGAAGTCGTCATCACCCCCGGAGCGTTCTCCCCCGGAGCCTTCGCCGTAGGAACGGCCCGACGCCGGAGCGCAGCCGTGCTCAGATCAGCATCCGGCCCTCGAAGACGAAGGTCGCCGGCCCGCCGAGCCGGACGTCGGAGAATCCTCCGTGGGCATCGGTCTGGAACGAGACGCTCAACTCGTCTCCGCTCTGGACCTGGAGGCGCAGCGGGGAGGCGAAACCCCGCAACCGGGAGGCGATCAATGCGCTGGCGGTCACCCCGGTGCCGCAGGCGAGGGTTTCGCCCTCGACCCCGCGCTCGTAGGTGCGCACCCGGAGGCGTCCCGGGCCGAGCACCTGCACGAAGTTGACGTTGGTCCCCTTGGGCTTGAAGTGCTCATGCCAGCGCAGCTCGGCGCCGCGCTCCTGGACCATCGCCTGGTCGGCGTCGTCCACGAAGACCACGGCGTGCGGCACGCCCGTGTTGATCGAGTGCACCTCGATCGCCCCGGTGCGGGTCGTCACCGTCTCGGACAGGCGCAGGTCATGCGGGGCCGTGAGGTTGATGGTCACCCGCTCGCCCTGGAACTCGGCGGTGATCACCCCGGCGGCGGTCTCGAAGCTCACCGTCGGCCGCGTCCAGCCGGTGACGCGCTGGATGAACCGCGCGAAGCACCGCGCACCGTTGCCGCACATCGCCGCATCCGACCCGTCGGAGTTGGAGAAGCGCCAGGCCCAGTCGGCCTTCCCGGTGACGCTCGGGACCAGGAGCATCAGCCCGTCGGCCCCGATGCCGAATTGTCGGTGGCACAGCCGGGCCACCTGTTCCGGAGTCAGCACGATGCGGGCGTTGCGATTGTCGAGCAGGATGAAGTCGTTGCCGGCCCCGCTCATCTTGTGGAACTCCAGAGTCATGTCGGAGTCGGAGGATAGCCGGCTCCGCAGGGCCGACAAGCGCCGCCGGAGCCCGGGGCCTCCTCCCACCGGGGGCGTTGAGGCTCCGGCCGGCCGGGGTCGGCCATTCCATGCGGCTTGCAGGGGCTTGAACTTCGCGCCCCCGCGACCACGCTTGGCTCATGCGCATCCTCCGCTTTCCCCGGACCATGCAACGCGAGGCCCAACGGTGGCAGAGGCAGGGTCTCCGGGTCGGCTTCGTGCCCACGATGGGGTACCTGCATGAAGGCCACCTGAGCCTCGTCCGGGAAGCGCGGCGTCAGGTTGGCAATCGCGGGATCGTGGTCCTGAGCATCTACGTCAATCCCACCCAGTTTGCGCCGACCGAGGACCTTTCCAAATACCCGAGGGATTTCGCCCAGGATTGCCGCCTGTGCCGCGAGGCCGGCGTGGACGTGATCTTCGCACCCACCGATGCCGACATGTACGCGGGTCGGGATGCCGGCGAATACACGACCTACGTGGTCGAGGAGGGGCTCACCCGGGGCCTGGAGGGAGGCTCCCGCCCCACCCACTTCCGGGGGGTGACCACCGTGGTCGCCAAACTGTTTCATTGCGTCCTGCCTGAGGTTTCGGTGTTCGGGGCCAAGGACTGGCAGCAGGCGGCCGTGGTCCGGCGGATGGTGAAGGACCTGCAGTTCCCGATCCGCATCGTGGTCGCACCCACCACCCGGGAGTCGGACGGCCTGGCGATGAGTTCGCGCAACCGGTACCTGCAACCCGCCGAACGCGCCCAGGCCACCGTGCTGTGGCGGGCCCAGCAATGGGCGCGCCGGGAGGTCCGAAAGGCCCGCCCGATGGGGCGATCGAAGCCGTCCGACGGGTCCCCTGCCGGGGTGCCGGCCGAGGCGCTCCGGCGTGGGGTCGAGGCCCTCGTGGGCGCCTGTCCCGACGCCCGGCTCGATTACGTCGAGTTCATCGAACCAGAGACCCTGAGGCCGGTCGAGTGGGTTCGGCGGGGCTGCCGGATCGTGCTGGCCGTGTTCGTCGGAAGGACCCGTCTCATCGACAATGGCGCTCTCTGAGGGGCCGGAGGGAAACCACAAGACGCCCAGGTTTCCGGAGATCTGGATGGGGAAGATCCCTCGGATCGCGGCAACCCGCAGGGCTCGGGTAGTGGACGATTGAATCCGTCCGAAGGGAGGATCAGAACGGTCGGGTCCGGGGATGAACCCGCGCGCCCAGATCATGGAGTGTCATGGGATTGTCATGGAGGTGTCACGGGAGTCTCCCGACAACGCCCCGGACAGGACCAGGTCCTGATTGGACCGTGGACCGTGGACCGTGGACCGTGGACCGCGCCCGATGGGGCGGAGTCAACCCCCGATGGCCCGGTCGAGGCTGGCCTTGAGGTCCTTCTTGGACTTCAGGCCGACGACCTGCTCCACGACCTGCCCGCCCTTGAAGAGCAGCAGCGTCGGGATGGCCCGGATGCCGAACTGCCCGGCGAGGTCCTGATGGTCGTCGATGTTGACCTTGGCGATCTTCGCCTTGCCGGCGTACTCGGTGGCGAGTTCGTCGAGCACCGGGGCGATCATCTTGCAGGGACCGCACCACTCGGCCCAGAAATCCACCAGCACCGGCTGTCCGGAAGCGAGGATTTCGGTGGGGAAGTTCTGCGAGGTGGCGGTGACGATGTTGGCGGCGGCCATGATGCGTAGGAAGGAAGCCCCGGGGATCTCAGTTGGCTACGAAGAACTGCACGGCCACGGCGGCGATGCCGAGCACCATGGTGGCGAAGGCCAAGCCGAGGTCCAGGCCGCTGAGGCTGGCCGACTTGGCGGCCGGGCGGGCTGCCGGGGCGGCGGCAGCCGGTTTGGCGGCGGCCCCTGCGGGCGCGGCGGCGGCCTTGGCGGCCGGGGAAGCGGCGGGCGCGGCAGCCATGGGAGCCGCCGCAGGCGCCGGCACGGCGGGAGTCGCCGGAGCAGCGACCTGGGCGGGGGACGGAGCCGCCGCGGCCGGGACCCGGATCGACGGGCCACCGGCCGGCTTCGGCGGCAGGCTGATGCGGACCGTCTGCTTCTTCTGGCCGGACGCCTCGGCCGTCTTCGGGGGTTCGGCGGCAGCGGGCGGATTGACCGGAGGCGTGTTTTCGGACATAGGATTGAGTTGGGAAACGCTAGGAATCGGGTTCCGGGGTGTCAACGGGATTGTCCCGCGATTCTCCGGTCAGAAGGCAATTCTTGGGATCGCCGTTCGACTCGCTGCGGGCTTCATTTCCGGACGCGTTCCCTTCAAGCTCAACGGGTGCACAGCAACCCCATTGTCGTGACCGGAGGCGCGGGCTTCATCGGCTCGCACCTGATCGATCGTCTGCTGGAGGCCGGCGAGCGGGTGGTTGCGGTGGATGACCTGTCCACCGGGTCGCGCTCGAACCTGCGTCGGGCCCTCGGCAATCCGCGGTTCTCCCTCATCGAGGCGAAGGTCTCCGAATGTCCGGACCTCGGATCGCTGGTCGAGGGGGCCTCCATGGTCGTGCACCTGGCGGCGGTCGTCGGGGTCGGGCGGGTGATGGAGTCGCCGCTGCGGACGCTGCGGACCAACCTTGGCGAGACCGAGGCGCTGCTCGAGGCCGCCGCCCGGGGGCGGACTTCCGTGCTGCTGGCTTCCACCTCCGAGGTGTATGGGAAAAGCTCCAAGCCGGCCTTTTCCGAGGAGGACGACCTGTTGATCGGTCCGTCGGTCAAGCCGCGGTGGAGCTACGCCTGCTCGAAGCTGATGGACGAGTTCCTCGGCATGGCCTACCTGCGCGAGCGTGGCGTCCCGGTCCGGGTGGTCCGCTTCTTCAACGCGGTGGGCCCCCGCCAGACCGGGGCCTATGGCATGGTCATACCCCGCTTCGTGGAGGCGGCGCAGGCTGGACGCCCTCTCCAGGTGCACGGGGACGGCCGCCAGTCGCGGTGCTTCTGCCATGTGGCCGACTCGGTGGAGGCGGTGTGGCGCCTGATGCGTTGCCCGGAAGCCCTGGGTCGCGTCGTCAACGTCGGCAACGATCAGTCGGTGGAGATCGGCGAGTTGGCCCGGCGGGTGATCCGGTCGACGGGTTCGAGCTCGGCCATCGAGTTCATTCCCTACGAGGCGGCCTACGGGCCGGGCTTCGAGGACATGCGCCACCGGCGCCCGAACCTTGAGTTGCTGGCATCCCTCACCGGGTTCCGGCCCACCCGGAGCCTGGATGACATCCTCCACGACCTGTCGCAGACCGAGGGGGGCTGACCCGGGTGGGTGGCGGGTCATGGGAGGCCGAAGCGGTGGGAGGCCGAAGCGGAACCATGGCCCGACGGGAGGGCGGCGCAATTCCTCCAACTCTGCCGGTGGTTCTCCGGGATGCGCGCTCGAGACGGTTGGAGGAAAAGAAAAAAGGCACCCCGTATTGGGGTGCCTTGGGCTTGGAAGAAAAACTTCCGGAGATCGGTCTCAGTTGCCGGCGGCCGGGAACAGGAAGTTCTGGGCACCGGAGTTGGCGGCGGCGTCACGGACCTGGTCGCGGAGGCGGCCCGAGGAAACCTGCTGCACGGAACCGTCACCCAGCAGCACGTTGCCGGCGTTCTGGTGGATCGTGCTGGTGTAGCCGATCTTGTTCAGGACCGCCGGAGCGATGCCACCGTTGGCGTCGGGGTTCGCGAAGGTGATGTGCTTGGTGGCGAGCTGCGCTTCGGGGATGCCGTTGGTCATGTTGCGGTCGCCACCGAGGATGCTCTGGGGCTGCTCCTCGGTCGCGGTGGTGCCGAGGAAGTAGCTCGAAACCTTCTGGTTGTTGGCGATGGCCAGACGCATCACGCCGACCCAGGTGTTGGAGGCCGTGAAGCGGCTGCCGTCCGAGGGGCAGACCACGATCTTCGGGGTGCTCAGCTCGTTGGACACGGCAGCGAAGGCAGCGGTCACGTTGTTGGAGATCGTGCCGGCGATGACTCCCGCCGCCGTGGCGTTGGGCAGGGCGACGCCGCCTTGGGCGGGATCGACCTGCCAGGGGTAGGCACCGCCGAAGTCGACCGCGAAGGTGCGGAAGGCCAGACCGATGTTCTTGAGGTTGTTGACGCAGGAGATGCGGTTGGCACGGGCCTTCGCCTTGGCCAGTGCAGGAAGGAGCATGCCGGCCAGAATCGCGATGATGGCGATGACGACGAGCAACTCGATCAGCGTGAAAGCGCCAAGACGTTGTTTGCGGAGACGATTCATAGGTTTGTGTGAATTAGGGCTTACGGTGCGGGAGACTCTAGGCAGTCGACCGGGTGTGTCAACGCATTTGTCCGATTTCCGCCGGACGATTGCCGAGGGGGTGGAAGGGCGTTCCGGGGTGGGTGCCAAGATCAAAATGGTTTTATAGTCAAGTCTGAAAACCGTGGATCTCCGAGCAACCTTCGAAGGCGGATGCGGACCGGACCCTCCATCCGTCCGGCAAGGTTCCGGGTCGAGGTTCCGGTCGGTCGGGCTGCAGGTGGTGGTGGGCGGCACCGGTGGAGGTGGGGACCAAAAAAAACCGGGCGTGAGCCCGGGTTTGGAAGGTCTGTCGTGGAAGGCCCGGCGTCGGCGGGTGCCGGCACCGGGACCGCCGGTTCACGGCGTCGGAACCGTCGCGATGGTCTGGAGGATGCGGCTGGCGATGGCGTACGGGTCGCCCTGAGAGTTCGGGCGGCGATCCTCGACATAGCCCTTGTAGCCGTTGTTGACGAAGCTGTGGGGCACGCGGATCGAGGCGCCGCGGTTGGCGACGCCGTAGCTGAACTTGTCGATCGACTGGGTCTCGTGCAGGCCGGTCAGTCGCAGGTGGTTGTCCGGGCCGTACACCGCGATGTGCTCGTTCTTGTACGTGTCGAAGGCCGCCATAAGGGCCTCGAAGTACTCCTTGCCGCCCTTCTCGCGCATGTAGGTGGTCGAGAAGTTGGAGTGCATGCCCGAACCGTTCCAGTCCACGTCCTTGCCGAGAGGCTTGCAGTGGAAGTTCACGTCGACGCCGTACTTTTCGCACAGGCGCATGAGCAGGTAGCGGGCGATCCAGACCTGGTCGGCCGCGGTCTTCGAGCCCTTGCCGAAGATCTGGAACTCCCACTGGCCCTTGGCCACCTCGGCGTTGATGCCCTCGTGGTTGATGCCGGCATCCAGGCACAGATCGAGGTGCTCCTCGACGATCTCGCGGGCGATGTCGCCGACCGCGCGGTATCCGACGCCGGTGTAGTACTCGCCCTGCGGGTAGGGGAAGTTGTCCAGGCCCGGAGGGAAGCCGAGGGGACGGCCGTCCTTGTAGAGGAAATACTCCTGCTCGAAGCCGAACCAGGCGCCGGGGTCGTCGAGGATCGTGGCGCGGGTGTTCGACGGGTGGGGAGTCACGCCGTCCGGCATCATCACCTCGCACATCACCAGCGCGCCGTTCTTCCGGGTGGTGTCCGGGAACACGGCCACGGGTTTGAGCACGCAATCGGAGCTTCGGCCCTCGGCCTGACGGGTCGAACTGCCGTCGAAGTTCCAGAGCGGCAACTTCTCGAGCTTGGGAAAGCTCTCGAAGTCCTTGATCTGGGTCTTGCCGCGGAGGTTGGGGACTGGCTGGTAACCGTCCAGCCAGATGTATTCCAGTTTGTATTTTGCCATGGTGTGAATGGTGATGACTGCAACGAAACGTCCCGGTGCAGCGGGTCAAAACAGCAGGGTGGGTGCCATCGTGTGACCGCCGTGGATCCCTTGGGGGATTGGGCCGAGATCGGGCGACATCCTAGGTGGATGTCCCAAAATCGCATGCTTTTTTTGACACCGAAGGGTCCTTAGGACTGCAGCCTGGTGATCATGGTGGTCAAAAACCACCACTCCTCGCATCGGCCGTTGAATGGCCGGAGATCCCTTGAACCCGGGGCCCCACGGGGCAATCCGGGTTTGCGCGACGGTCATCGCGTCTGCTTGGCGGGGCTGCGTGCCGGGGTTAGCCTCCAGCCGGCAATCATGCTCAAGGTCAAGGACACGCTGCGCTCGTCCGTCTACCTGAGTTTCGATGGACGGGTCATCAAGGCCTACCATGGAGCCGATGCCCTGCGCCGTTTCGAGACCGAGGTGCGCGTGCTCCAGCACCTCGAGCGGCGCGGGTGTCCTTTCGTCCCCCGCCTGCTCGAGGCCAATCCGGCGCTGCCGCAGATCGTCACGACCAACTGTGGTCAAAGGGTTCAGCACCTCGACGCCGAACGGCTGCAGGGGTTGTTCGCCGAGTTGGAGGCCTTCGGGGTCCACCACGACGACGCCGACGCCCGAAACGTCACCTACCGGCAGAAGGATGGCCGCTTCTGCGTCATCGACTTCGAGTTTTCGACCCTCCTCGAGCCGGAGCAGGCCCCGGTTGCCCGCCCGGAACCCATGCATGGAACCCCTGATGCCTGACGACTCCCCAGAACCGGCCATCCGCCGGGTCCGCTGGTCGGGATGCTCCGACCGTGGGAAAATCCGCGCCAACAACGAGGACGCCTTCGTCGGCCTGAGGTTCAACCGCGAGGACCTCGAGCGGCTGGGCCGCGAGGGCGAATCGTCGCTGCAGACCGCCGATTTCGTCTTCGCCGTCAGCGATGGCATGGGCGGAGCCCAGGCCGGGGAGATGGCCAGCCGGATGGCCGTCGAGAAGGTGCCCCGCATCCTCCCGATGGGATTCCGAAAACCCGCCTCAGGTCCGGGGTCGGTCGCCCCGGGCACGCTGTTGCAGGCGCTTTTCCGCGAGATCCATGCGGCCCTCGTCTACCTGGGTGCCAGCTACGAGGAATGCCGGGGCATGGAGACCACCTTGAGTCTCTGTTGGTTCTCGCCCGACGCCGTTCACTTCGCCCATGTGGGCGACAGCCGGATCTACCACCTGCCCGCGGGCGGCGGGTCGATCCGCCAGTTGACCGAGGACGACACCTACGTGGGCTGGCTCCTCCGCCAGGGGCGGATCAACGAGCGCGAGGCCCGGAGCCACCCCCGTCGCCACCTGCTCCAGAAGGCCCTCGGCGGTTCCAACCAGTTCATCGACCCCCAGATCGGCCGCATCCCCTGCAAGCCGGGCGACCGGTTCCTCGTCTGTTCGGACGGCCTGATCGATGGTCTTTACGACGCCCACCTCCTGGAACTGGCCGGGACCGGTGGTCCTGCGGCCCCGATCGGGAACTTGGGTCGCCGGCTGGTCGACGCGGCCATCGCCGGCAGCGGCCGGGACAACACCACGGCCCTGGTCATCGAGGTGGGGGCCTGAGGCCTGCGCCCCGGTGTGACGCTCTGCAGGGCGACGCCGCCAGCGAGGCCGTCCATCGACAAAAAAACCGCGCCGGAAACCCGGCGCGGTTCGAGGTGGGCGGGTGGTCGGGGAAGATCTGGTAGCTCCCCGACACTCCTCAGCCGTGGTAGCCTTCCTCGCCGTGCTCGGCGAGGTCCAGACCGTTGACCTCGACCTCCTCGGTCGGGCGCAGGCCGACGACTGCCTTGACGATGAAGGCGATGATGGCGGTGGCCACGACGCTCCAGACGATGGTCAGAGCCACGGCCTTGATTTGGTTGCCCATCAGCCCGGGCAGCAGGTCCATGCCGCCCTTGCCGAGCACCGAGTTGGCTTTCTCGTCGGCCAGCAGGCCGGTGAGGATGGCCCCAAGGCTGCCGCCGACGCCGTGCACGCCGAAGGTGTCCAAGGCGTCATCATAACCAATCATCTTCTTGAGGAAGGAACAGGCGAGGTAGGGAACCACGCCGGCGAAGATGCCGATGAGCACCGCCGACCCGGCCGTGACGAAACCGCACGCGGGGGTGATGACCACCAGGCCGGCCACGATGCCCGAGCAGAATCCGAGCACGCTCGGCTTGCCCCGGGTGATCCACTCGATCAGCGGCCATACGAACCCGGCGGTCGCGGCCGCGAGGGTGGTGGTGGTGAAGGCGTTGGAAGCGATCGCATCGGCGCCGAGGGCGGAGCCCGCGTTGAACCCGTACCAGCCGACCCAGAGCATGCCCGTGCCGACCATGCAGAGGGTCATGGAGTGCGGGCTCATCGGCTCACGGCCGAATCCCTTGCGCTTGCCGAGGATGATGCAGAGCACCAGGGCGCTCCATCCGGAGGTCATGTGGACCACGGTGCCGCCGGCGAAATCGATCGCCTTGATGGCCGCGTCCTTGTTGAGCGGGCCGCACATCAGACCGGTGGTGGACCACACCATGTGGGCGAAGGGGAAGTAGACCGCGAACATCCACAGGGCCACGAAGACCAGCACCGCCAGAAATTTCATGCGCTCGGCGATGGCACCGATGATGAGGGCCGGGGTGATGATGGCGAAGGTGAGCTGGAACATGGCCCACATGGAGTCGCTGATCCAGTGGTAGCCGGCTCCGACATTGCCCGGTTCGACGCCCTTGAACATCGCGTAGGCCGTGTCGCCGATGATGGCGTTGCCCGAACCGAAGGAGAGGCTGTACCCGACCGCCCACCAGAGGATGGTGACCAGTCCGGCGATGCCCATGCACTGGGCCAGCACCGACAGCACGTTCTTGCGGCGGACGAGGCCGCCGTAGAAGAGCGCCAGACCCGGCAGGGTCATGAACAGCACGAGGGCGGTGGAGGTCATCTGCCAGGCATTGTGACCCGGGCCGGGTCCGGCGATCTTGCTGGAGTAGTTGGTGTTGCCGGCGGTTGCCCGGGCACCGTTGTTGACGTAGGCCTCAAGGTCGGCCAGACGTTCCTCGATGCTGGGATCGGCGGCTTGGGCGTCGATGGCCGTGAAGACCAGCAGGGCGCAGGAAAGGAGGAGCAGGAGCTTTTTCATGGGAGGTGGAAGGGTCGGATTGGTTCTTGGGTTAGTCCTGGGGTTCATCCGGAGGCGTGGTCTGGGATTCAGACCGCCTGATCGCCTTTCTCCTCGGTGCGGATCCGGATGGACTCGGTGACCTCCGAGACGAAGATCTTGCCGTCGCCGATCTTCCCGGTCTTGGCGGCCTTGATGATGGCCCCGGTGGCCTCGGCCACCTTCGTGTCGGAGACCACGAGCTCGATCTTGATCTTCGGCAGGAAATCCACCGTGTACTCGCTGCCCCGGTAGATCTCGGTGTGCCCCTTCTGTCGGCCGAAGCCCTTGACCTCGGAGACCGTCATGCCCTCGATGCCGACGTCGTGGAGGGCGTCTTTGACCTCCTCGAGCTTGAAGGGTTTTATTACTGCTTCGATTTTCTTCATGGTGTGTGGCGTTTCCGGTTGGCGAGGCGGCCTGTTCATGCACCACCTCGGACTGTTGACTCGTGGCCCCGTGCGGCATGGACCGCGCGGGATGCCAAGCTTCCCGCGACCAGACCTCAGAGACTCTGGGAAGGTGGAAGCAACGGGGATGCCACCCATCCGGAAGGCCGGCTTCGGCGGGTGCGGCGAAGGGAAATGGTGGAAATTGGCCGGGGGTTTTCCTCCGGGACCCCAGACCCGCCGGGGTGAGGTGGTTCTTTTTGAGCACGCGGACGAAAAACGGCAGCGGCAGGAACCCTCGGAGCCCGGCCCTGCGGCGATGAACCTCAGGCCCCCGTCCCGACGTATCCGGTGGGGGGCGCGGAAGGCGCCATTCAAGGCCGGGTGGCTGCCGTCGACGGCCCCAGCAGCAGCACCGTGCCGGTGATGATCCCCCATCCGACGAGGTCGAGCCAGATGCCGTGGCGCATCATCGTCCTCAGGGGGATGCACCCGGTGCCATAGGCCATGGCATTTGGACCGGTCGAGACGGGCAGCAGGAAGCCCATGGAGCACCCGAGGCAGGTGGCCAGGGCGGGCTTGAGGGGATCGACCCCCGCGGCCTGCGAGACGGCGATGGCGATCGGCACCACCATGGTGGCCGAGGCGGTGTTGGTGGTCGTCTCGCTCACGAGGATGCCCACCCCGGTGAAGAGCAGCGTCAACCCCACCAGCGAGTGGCTGTGGAAGATCCCGGCGAGGCCTTCGCCGATCCAGCGGGCCAGACCGGTCGAGAACATCAGTTCGCCCAACGTCATGCCCCCGGCGAAGAGCAGGATGGTCCCCCAGTCGATGCCGGCGGCGTCCTTCCAGTCGAGCGCCCGCGCCTCGCCGCCGCGGTCGGCGGGGAGGAGGAAGAGGGCCGACGCGGCCAGGAGGCCGACGATGCTTTCCGGGAGACGGGTCGAGAGCCACCGACCCGCCGGTCCGGCCACTTCGTCCGGCGCGAGGGCCGCGACCAACCCGGGCAGGGTCCACAGGATCACGGCGCCGACGAACACCCCGACCACCCCCCGTTCACCCCGACTCCAGGGACCGAGATTGGTCCGCTGGGTGAGGATCCAACGTCGATGATTCTCGAGCGACAGGGCGGGGAAGGGGCAGTGGCGGCCGAAGTGCCAGACCAGGAACACCGCCAGCAGGATCGCGATGGGCAGTCCCAGGCGCATCCATTGGAAGAAGCCCACCGGGTGGCCGAGGATCCGTTCGATGGCGCCGATCCCGATCAGGTTCGGGGGCGTGCCGATGGGCGTGGCCAGCCCGCCGACCGACGCCGCGAAGGCCGTGATCAGCATCAGGCCCGCCGCATAGGGCGTGGCCCGGTAGTTGACCAGGCCCTGATGGGACCCCAGCTCGGAGAGGATCGACAGGCCGATGGGCAGCATCATGGCGGTCGTGGCCGCATTCGAGACCCACATGGAGATCAGGGCCGTGACCGCCGCGAAGCCGGCGTACAGGCGGACCGGACTTCCCCCGATCCAGGGCACGGCCAGGAGGCTGAAGGCGAACCGGCGGTTCAGGCGGTGCTTCAGCATGGCCTCGCCCATCATGAAGCTGCCGATGAAGAGGAAGATGATGGGGTCGGCAAACGGCTTGAACACCTCCCGGGCCGATCCGAGGCCGGCCACGACGCACAGGGCCGGGGCCAGCAGCGCGGTCGCGGCCAGCGGGATCGCCTCGGTCATCCAGAGGGTGAGGGCCAGCCCGACGATGGCGAAGAGATGCCTGGCCGGGCCGGAAAGCCCGGGCAGCGGCAGGAACCAGAGGACAGCCAGCACCGCCGGGGCGGCGACGAGTCCAACACGGCGGCGCAGGCGTTCGAAGCGCTCTTCCGCCGGCGAGAGGTTGGCGCTCGGGGGGACGTCCTGGAGGGGATCAGACATCGGAGGAGGGTGGTCCTGCAGGGGGGTGGGATGGCGGCGTCCAGGAGAGGGCGGGCGACGGGGCCGCCTGTCAACGCGGCGCTCCGAAGCAGTACACGTGGCCGTCGTCGCAACCGATGACGACATGGCCATCGACCACCGCCGGCGAGCTCTGCACCGGCTGGCCCAGGTCGTAGGTCCACCGCTCCGTGCCGTCGGCCAGCGAGACGAGGTAGAGCCGGCCGTCATCGGAGCCCACGACCACGCGGTCGTCGGCCACCACGGGCGAACTCTCCACCTTGCCCCGGGTCTGGAAGGTCCACACGGCCTTCCCGTCGGCCCGGTTCACGCAGTGCAGGCGCTTGTCGCGGCTTCCGACGAGCACCCGGTCGGCCGTCACCGCCGGCGACGACATGAAGGGGAACGCCCGGTCGCGGTACTTCCAGAGAATCCGTCCCTCCTCGACGTCGACGCAGAGCAACTCGTTCTCGTAGTGGCCCACGAAGAGCAGGTTGCCCTCCATCGCTCCCGAGGCGGCGATGTAGGCCCCGGCCTCGATCTCGCGCTGTTTGCGGCCGGAGACGACATCCACCACGTGGACGATGGCGTCGCAGCCGCCGAAGGCCGTCCGCCCCCGGGAGATGGCCGGCGACCCGTTGATGTAGTTGCCCGTCTCGTAGACCCAGTTCGACTTCCCGGTCCCGGCCTCGAAGCTGTGGAGGCGGAAGTCATACCCGCCGACGAGCACCTGGGCCCCGCCGCCGTTGGTGCCGGGGATCCAGTTGGCGCTGCTCTTGATCTTGTCGTCGAACCCCCGGCTCCAGACCTTGGTCCCGGTCTTAGCGTCGAGGGCGAAGAAATTGGTCAGCGTGTCGCCGATGTACACGCGGCCGTCGAGGACCAGCGGGGAGGCCTCGACCGCCCCGCCGGTCTGGAAGCTCCATGCCCGGGTCCCGTCGGCGAGCGAGAGGCAGACCACGTTGGAATCGGCCGATCCGATGAAGACGGCGCCGTCGACAATGGCCGCGGTGGCGCTGACGGGGCCGCCGGTCTTGAAGCGCCACTTGAGCACGGGTTTGTCCGGCAGGCGCGCCGGGCTGACGCCGCTCTGGGCGGGATCACCGCGGAACATCGGCCATGACGTCGCCGTGGCGGCATGGACCCGGTCAAGACCGCAGGCCAGCAGCAGCAGGCAGGCGAGGAGACGATTCATCGATGCCAAGGTTCGACGAAGGCCTTCGGAAGGCAACCCTCGTGATGGGGCTCAACAGGGACAGTCGGGGGGGCTGGGGAAAGGGGGGTGGGCTTGGCAACACCGGCCTTCCTCCGAGGGTCGATGGCGCCTACCGTGCCGGGGTCGTCATGGCGTCCGACCTGTTGCCCGATTCGATCCTCATCCGGCCCGACATCCTCTGCCGGCTCGATTTCCCGGCCCTCTTCGGCAACGGGGCCCCGGTCGAGTTGGAGCTCGGGGCGGGCGACGGGTCCTTCCTGCTCCGGTACGCCGAGGCCCATCCCGGGAGCAATTTCCTCGGGGTCGAGCGCCTGTTCGGACGCCTTCGCAAGATCGACCGCAAGGGGCGCCGCCTCGGGTTGGGAAATCTCCGGGGCCTTCGCCTGGAGGCGACCTACCTGCTGGACTGGATGATCCCTCCGGGCTCGCTCTCGGCCCTCCACGTGTACTTTCCCGATCCCTGGCCCAAGAAGCGGCACCACCATCGGCGGTTGATCAACCCGGCCTTCGCGGCGTTGGCCGCCAAGGCGCTGCGACCGGGCGGTCGTTTCCATTGCCGGACCGACGACGCCTCGTACTTCGAGCAGATGCTGGAGGTCTTCCACGGGGCCTCGGAGCACTTCGTCGCCGGCCGGGAGCCGGAGGGCCTGCTGGAGGTGAAGACCGATTTCGAGCGGTTGTTCAATGCCGAGGGAATCCAGACCCGGCACGCGACCTGGGTGCGGCGCTGATGCGGGGGCTGGTCATGAGTGCCTCGCCTCGAACCGCCTTGCTGATCCGGAACCCGGCCTCGGGCTCCTCCCGGGAGCAGGCGTTGCGGTTGGAGCGTTTCCTGGACCGGTTGGCCCAAGGCGGGGTGCGTTGCGAGGTGCGGGTCACCGAGCGACCCGGCCACGCGGTGGAGTTGGCCCGGAGGGAAGTCGTCGCATCGGCCGGATTCGACTGCGTGATCGCCGCCGGCGGGGATGGCACGGTGCATGAGGTGGCCAGTGGGCTCATCGCCGGAGGCTCTCGCGTGGCGCTGGCGGTGGCCCCTTTCGGCCGCGGCAACGACATCGCCCAATTGGTCGGCGTGTCCGGAGCCGGCCTGCCCGACGATGAGGCGGCTCTCCGGGCCATCCTCGAGCCCCGGCCCGTGACCCTCGACACGATCCGTGTGAGTTGGCTCCGCAGAGAGGGGGCCGATGGAACGGGCCCCGGCGGGGAATCGCTGGAAATGGTCCGCCACGCGATCCTCTTCGGTGGGGTGGGATTCGTGGGCGAACTCCTGAGGCGGACCACGCCGGCCACCGTCCGCTGGTTCGGTCCCCGCTGGTGCTACTCGGCGGGGTTCTTCCGGGCGCTGTTCTCGTTCCGGCCTCCGGTGTTGAGGGTTCGATCAGAGGAGGGCCAGGAGGTGCTGCCCCACGCCGTGGTGGCCCTGGCCGGCAATGCGCCCTTCGCCGGCGGCGGACTCATGCGCATCGGCCCCGGGGCCTCAATGACCGACGGCCTGATGGAGTTGACTCTCATCGAGGCGGTGGGCCGCCTGGAGTTGGCCCTGCAGTTCGTGCGCCTCCTGCGCGGCACCCATGTCCGTCACCGGAAGGTGCGCTTCTTCCGGGGCCGGTGGCTGGAGGTGTCGGCCGATCCGGAGCAACCCCTGGCCTTCGATGGCGAGCTCCTGGGGACCAGTCCGGTGCGCTTCGAGGTGGCTCGCCGGTCCCTGACCCTGCTGACCGGGCCGGGCTCACGGGTGTGACCCCGCACGATCAACGGCCCGGCAGGTGGCTGCGGAAGAGGTCGGCGACCTCCGCTGCGCCGGTGTCGTTGAGGTGGTCGTCGTCGGTGTAGAAGAACCGGCGGCCCTCGGCATAGCGCACCGATCCGTCGTCCCGCCGGAACCGGGAGGCGCTGTCCACGATTCGGACCTTCGGGAACCGCTCCGCCATCCGTTGCAGGATCCGCTCGCTCTGCCGTCGGTACGGTTCCCGCGCGTCGGCCGAAATGCGCGGCAGTTCCTCAGCCCCCCCGCGTCGCCAGTGCACCCCGGCGCGGAGGTTCTCCTTCTCGCCGATGCGCAGCACGGGAACCTGCGTCACCAGGACCACCCGACCCACCCAGGGGGAGACCTCCTCGAGGAAGGTCGCGAGATCCCGTTCCAGGTCCTTGTCGGCCCAGGCGTCCCAGCGGTCGACCACGAAGAGCGTCTCCGGCCGCCACTCGCGCAACCAACGCCGCCGGGCCTCGTCGAACGCCGCGCCGTCCTGTCGATTCGGGAAGAGCGCGCTGCCCGTGTTGAGGAACAACGCCGGGATGCCATTGCCCGCGCCGAGGAACGAGACCGGGAGGCGGCGTTCGCGGCACAGGTCGTCGATGAGCTTCGAGTACATCAGGGCGTGGGAACTGCCCATGACCACCACGCGGGGCGTCGCCGTCTGGCCCGAGGGGCGGATCCCGCCGGTGCGCCACGGCTCCGGCGGCTGGTCGGCCGGCGGAACGGGAATGCGGCAACCCCAGTAGCGGGGCGCTTCGCTCCAGCGTGGATCCTGGGGACTCGAGCCATCGTAGAGGCGACCCGAGAAGGTCATGGCATCGAATCGTCCCAGCGGATCCACCGGAGCCTGACGACGCCAGGACAGCCCGCACAGGGCCGCGGTGAGGGCCAGCCCGGTGGCGAGCCAGGCCAATCGCCGGGGACGAGGCCAGCGCGCGTCGCGGAAGGGGGTTTCCACCCGTCGGTAAGCCACCCAGGCCGCGCACAGGCTCAGCACGCCGCCGGCCGCGGCACCGGCCGTCTCGGGCCAGTCGTGGTCGTTGGCCAGGAGTCGGCCCAGCACGATCAGGGGCCAGTGCCAGAGGTAGAGCGAATAGGACCTCAGCCCCAGTCCGACCAGGGCGGGCCACGACAGCGCCCGGGTCAGGAGGTGGGCCGGATCGCGGAGGCTCGCCAACACCCCGGCGGCACCGACCGTCGGGATCAGGGCTACGGCCCCCAGCGACGAATCGGCATGCGGCACCACCACCAGGCTGCCCAGCAGCATCGCCAGGCCGACCCACCCGACGGCTGGCGGGAGGTTCCGGGCTCGGGCCGACGACCGAAACCACTGGGCCGCCACCGCTCCGAGCAGGAGTTCCCAGGCCCGGGTGGGGAGCAGGTAGAAGGTTCCCGAAGGGTGGTGTCGCGAGCCATGGATCCAGAGGGCGAGGCTGAGGATCGCGGGCACGGCCAGGGTGCCCAGGTTGAGCCAGCGGCGCCGGTGCAGCACGAAGACCCAGGCCGGAAAGAACAGGTAGAACTGCTCCTCGATGCCCAGGCTCCAGAAATGCGTCAGCGGCGCGCTTTCGGCGGCATCGCCCCAGTAGCTGCCCAGGTGTCGCCAGACGAAGACATTGGACAAGTTGGCCAGCGTGAAGAGCCCGTGCAGCCCCGGTTGGATGGCGGAATTGGGGGGCAGGCACAGGTTCCAAAGCACCAACGTGGCGAAGAGCGTCAGCGCGGCGTTGGGCAGCAGCCGAAGCACCCGGCGCAGGTAGAACTCCCGGAAGGAGAATCGGCCGGACTCGAGGTCGGCCGTGACGAGGCCATGGATGAGAAACCCCGACAGCACGAAGAAGGCGTCGACCCCGAGGAATCCGCCAGGCAGCAGCGGCGGGTGGAGGTGGAAGAGCCAGACCCCCAGGATGGCGATGCCCCGCAGGCCATCGAGGGCCGCATTGTAACCGGGTTTGCGCTGGGGTTCCGGCATCGGGAGGAGGCTCCGGGCGACGATCGTGGAGTCCGCGCTCAGCGGCCCTTGCCCTCGCGGCGTTGGAGCTCGCGCAGCGGCCGCCAGCCGATGCGGACGATCTTCTCGCGTTCCACCAGGGCCTTGAGGTCGGCGTCGCGGGTGAAGGCCTCGAATTCCTCGGTGCGGGTCTTCCAGCTGCCGGTGACGGCCTTCAACTCGTCGGTGGCCATGCCGGCATGGATGTAAAGCTCGGTGACGCCCGGCTTGAGGCTGGCCAGCTTCCGCATCCAGAAGCCTTTCACGTCCTTGGGCTCGTCCTTCAGGTCCTCGTAGACGAAGTCGTCGGGGAACACGATGCCCTGGGCGGCGAAGGCGGCCCGTTGGCCGGGTCCGCCCATCTTCTCCAGCGTGGCCTGGGAGGCCATGCGGACCGGCAGGTCGAACTCCACCGCCAGCTTGAGGTATTGCTCCACGTAGGCGGCGTTGAGCTGGAGCGTGCCCATGTGGGAGTCGAGGTGGGTGACATCGACGCCGGCGGCGAGGGCCGTGCGGATCTGGGCGCGCGACTCGAGGTAGGCCTCCTGCGGAGTCCCTTTGGCATCGACTTGCTGCACGGCCTGCCAGAGGTATCCGTCGGGGTCGATCAGGCCCGGGACCTCGGACCGGGAGGCCACCGGGCCCCAGCGGTAGAACCGCCATTCCGAGGTCTGGGTCAGGTGCAGGCCGAAGTCCTTCTCGGGGTGCTTCCGGGCGTAGTCCACCATCTCGGGGAACCAAGGGCAGGGGACCATCAGGGTCGCGCTGGTCATCAGGCCCTTCTCGCGGCACTCGATGGTGGCGAGGTTGGCCGTATGGCACATGCCGCAGTCGTCGCCGTTGACGATGAGGAGCCTGGTGTCGGCCGGGTACCCGAGCCGGACGGCCAGCGGGGTCTCGGCCCGGGCCGAGGTGTGGCTGCCGATCAGACCGCAGGCCAACCCGAGCATCGCGGTGAGGGAGGGGATCCAGCGCATGATCTGGAGGTCGTACCCGGGTGCGCCCGCTTAGGACAGCGGATTTGCCACCGGATTCGCATCCGCTGCGAGGGCAGGGGCGGGAGGGTCAGGCCGCCGGGGCTTCCAGGGCTTCCACCCGCGATCGGGCCATGGCGACCCAGTGGGGCAATTCTCCGACGCGAGCCAACCGGTGCGGATGGGGCTTCAGGCCTTCAGGCGCGCCGCATCCAGGTGGTTCTTGTAGAAGTCGTCGAGCGGAAAGCACCCGCTCACCAGGCCGTTGCGCGGACCGGTGGTGCATTCGCTGAAGGTGCGGCAGACCTGGCGGCGTTGCAGGGGGCGTCCGGCGAGCACGTCGGCGGGCAGGTCCGGGTAGCTCAAAACCATCCGCCCCAAGCCCACCGAATCCACGCGGCCGGCAGCCACCTGGGCCGAGGCGACGTGCGGCAGCCACTCCTGCAGGTAGGTGTAGGCCGACCCCACCATGATGAGGTTCGGGAATCTCGCCTTGGCCTGCGCGACCGCCTCGATTTGGCGGGCCACGCCGACCAGCGGATCCTCGGGCGGCAGGTAGCCGTCGCTCGGTGGCGTCATGGCTGGACGCTGGAGGTGCGGGTTGTAGTAGGGGCTGGCCGCCGTGAGGCAGACCAGGCGGATGCCCAGGTCCTCCAGCAACTGCAGGAAGGCGAAGGGTTCGCCCAGATCGGCCTCGAGCGGGTTTTCCGGGTTCGCGCCAAAGGCGTGCACGTAGCGCCCGGACCACGTCATCGGGACTCCCGTGCCGTCGGGGCCCTTCTGGTAGGGGAGGCTGTCGAAGAGGCTCAGTCGGACCCCGATGGCCAAGCCTGGGGCATCGCGCCGGATGCCGGCCACCAGGTGGGTGAGGAACCGGGTCCGGTTCGCGAAGGAGCCCCCGTAGCGGCCGGGCCGGGTGACGGCGGAGAGGAACTCGTGGCCCAGGTAGCCGTGGCAGTGCTTGAGGTCCACGAAGTCGAAGCCCGCCCGCCGGGCCCGCACGGCCGCGGCGACCATGTCGGCGATGAGGTCGTCCACCTCGGAATCGGTCAGCATCGCGCGGTCGTCGGTGATGCCGAAACGGGCGTCGAGCAGCGGATGGCGGTAGGCGATTCGCGGCTCCAGCCGGGTCTTGTCGTTGGGCCGGGCGAAGCGGCCGGAGTGGGTGAGCTGGAGGCCGACGAGCAGGTCCCGGTCGGTCCCGTGCCGCTCCCGGTGGGAGGCCGCCAACCCGGTGCGCAGCGACTCGATCTCGGGCAGGTTGGCCTCGGAGAGCACGAGTTGATGCGGGTTGGCCCGTCCATCCGGTCGCACCGCGACGGCCTCGCCGCCCCAGATGAGCTTGGCCCCGCTCTGCCCGAAGCGTTGCCAGCGCCGGCGGACGAGGTCGGTGGGGCGACCGTCACCGGTGCCGTCCCAGCCCTCCATCGGCAGGATGGCCCACCGGTTGCCGATGGGCTTCGGGAGGCCCGGACCCGCCGGGATGGGACTGGCCAGCACGTTGGGCTGCGGCAGGTCATCGACGGGCAACGGATGACCCGATTCGGCGAACCGTTGGCGCAGCGCCTCGGCCGTCTTCACGGTGGCGGGTTTCGGGAACCGGAACGCGGTCGGGGAGGGCATGGTCGGTCGGGTCTGGGAGGCGGGGTTCAGCGCAGCAGCAGGGCGGCAACGAGCAGGAGGATGCCGCCGATCAGTCCAGCGGCAACGTCATCCAGCACGATGCCCCATCCTCGGGGAAGGTGTTGGAGCGGGCCGATCGGCCAGGGTTTGGCGATGTCGAGCCCCCGGAAGACGAGGAAGGCCGCCACCCACCACGGGGCCGCGGCGGCGATGGTGAGATCCCGTGGAGCAATCCATCCCAGCAGCACTCCCGCCTGGAGCGGCAGCAGCGTCAGCGGCAGCGCCACGATCTCGTCGAGGACCACCGACCCGGGATCGGGCCGCCCGAGCAGGGATTCGGCCCGGGTGCAGACCGGCACGGCCCCGAGGATCGCCCCCACGGCGGCGGCGGCGGCCACGCCCGGAGGCAGCTTCAGCAGACCATAGGCCCAGAAACAGCCCACGAGGCTGCCCCAGGTTCCCGGACCGGGTCGCAGGCGGCCCGATCCGAAGCCCTCGGCCAGCCACAGCGTGCCCCGGTCGGAAGGTCGCATCGTGGATGGGAGCCTAGGCGCCTGGACCCCGGCCTGTCGCGGTCAAAGCGGGGCATTTCCTCGGGCCGGGGCATCTCCATCGGCCGCATTTGGGCGGGAAAAAAGCGGGCGCCTTGCGGCGCCCGCCTAACCCAAACAACCAAACTAATCCTCCTCTACCGGTCGGCCTTTTGGGCATCCCGGAACGAGGGCCCCCCTCACGTCGTTGCGGCGGTTGAAGGGTCCTCTGGAGAACCAACGAGTCGAGCATGACATCGGCACGGCGGCCTGCCAGAGGTTTTTTCGGGGCCTTCGCGGCCCCCCCCCGGGAGGCGCCCGGGCCTGGGTCCGTCGGGTGGGGTGACCCGTTGGCGGTCGCACCGGGGTCGTTTCCGGGCTTTCGTTGTGCGGTGCGAACGGGTTCTATTTCCGGCATGAGCCTTCGGTTCCTTGCCTTGGTCATCTCGGTCGTCCTTGGGGTTGGTGGACTACGGGCCCAATCGGTGCCGCAGTGGATCTGGGGGCCGGCCGGCGCTGAGAACGAGACCCGCTTCTTCCGGCGTACCTTCACCGTGCCCCCGGGCGCCATGGGTGGCGAGGTGGTGATCGCGGCCGACGACGAGGCGGAGGTGTCCATCAACCGCCAGCGGTTGGGTGCCAACAGCTCCTCGCAGAAACCCTCGCGCTTCAAGATTCGGTCGGTGGTCCGGGGTGAGAACGTGCTCGAGATCCGCGCCAGCAACCGCTCGGGCGGCGCCGGCATCCTCGCCCGGATCGAGTTCCTGATGCGCGATGCGCCGCGGGTGGACCTGTCCAGCGACGGCACCTGGGAGACCTCTCCGGATGGGGTGTCGGGCTGGACCCGCGTGCAATTGCTCGGCCCGGCGGGAACGGCTCCCTGGGGCCCCGTCGCGCTCGATCCGGTGGCCACCCCGGTCGATGCCATCCAGGTCCAGGAGGGATTCCGCCTGGAACTGGTCCACAGCGCCCGGCCGGGTGAGGGTTCCTGGATCTCGATGACCCGGGACGACCAGGGACGCCTGATCGTCAGCCCGCAGGGGTCGGAGCCCCTCCTCCGGTTGACCCTCGACCAGGGCCGGATCGCGAAGATGGAGCGCCTGCAGACGCAGGTCGGGGGCGCCATGGGCATCCTCCACGCCTTCGGGTCCCTCTACCTTAACGGGCGCGGGCCCGAGGGGTATCACCTGTACCGGATCCGGGATGCCGATGGCGACGGCACCTACGAATCCACCGAGGTGCTGCACCGTTGGAAGGGTAGTGCCGGAGAGCACGGTCCCCATGCCCTCGCCAAGGGTCCGGACGACCGGATCTACGCCGTGGCCGGCAACTTCACCGACGTGCCGACCGACCTGTCGACGAACTCGCCGGCCGCCCATTATGCCGAGGATCTCGCCATGCCCCGCCAGGAGGATGTCAACGGATTCGGCGCCGGGCGCAAGCCACCGGGCGGGTTCGTGCTGAGCGTCGACCGGGACGGCCGGGATGCCCGCCTCTTCGCGATCGGCCAGCGCAATGCCTACGGCATCGCCTTCCATGGCGACGGCGAACTCTTCGGGTTCGACTCGGATCATGAGCGGGACTGGGGCACGCCCTGGTACCGACCCTCGCGCATCCAGCACCTCATCAGCGGCTCCGACCACGGATACCGGGAAGGCTCCGGCAAATGGCCCGACTACTATGCCGACTCGGTTGCCCCGGTCGTGGACGTCGGCATCGGGTCGCCGACCGGGTTGCGCGCCGGCAGCGGAACGGCGTTCTCCTTTCGGTACCAGAAGGCCCTCTTCGGCCTGGACTGGGTCTTCGGGCGCCTGATCGCCGTGCACCTAGAGGAGCGGGGTGCCGGTTACACCGGCCGGGTGGAGACGATCTTCAAGGGGCAGGCGATGAACCTCACCGATCTGGAGGTCGGACCGGACGGGGCGCTCTACTGCATCACCGGAGGGCGTGGCACGCAGTCCGGGTTGTACCGGTTGACCCATGTCGGCGGCGGCTCCCCGGCATCGTCCGGCGTGGCCTCCTCCCCCCAAGCCATCGAGGCCCGTGCCGAGCGCCGCCGTCTCGAGGCCGCCCATGGACGGGTGGATCCGGCCTGGATCGCCTCGGGTTGGTCCCGCCTGGGCTCTCCCGACCCGCTGATCCGGCATGCCGCCCGGATCGCGCTGGAGAGCCAGCCTGTGGCCGCCTGGGCCGACAAGGCCCTGGCCGAGGAGGATCCCCGCATCGGTCTCACCGCCCTGCTGGCCCTGGCCCGCTGTGGCGATGCCAAGCAGCAGGTGGCCCTGCTCCAGGCGCTGGGCCGGTGGCCGCTCGATTCCCTCGATGCCGGGGCGTTCCTGACCAAGCTGCGTGTCATCGAGGTGGCGTTTGCCCGGCACGGCATCCCGACGGCCATCCGTCCGATGGCCATCGAGAAGCTGGGCCGGCAGTTCCCGGCCGCAGATTGGGAACGCAACCGCGAGCTTTCCCAACTGCTCGTCGCCCTCGGCGATGGCGGGGCCGTGCCGAAGATCCTCGACCTGAGGGATGCCTCGAAGACCTGGCAGGAACAGTTGCACTACACGGTCGTGCTGCAGGGCATGACGGCGGGTTGGACCCCGGAACTGCGCCGGCGTTACTTCACCTGGTTCCGCCAGAGGCCCTCGGGACTGGGTTTCCTGCCGGCGTCCTATTCCCGATGGTTTCTCGACGTGGACCAGCAACCCAATACCGGCTCCGGATTTGAACCCCTGGTGCAGCGCATCGGCCAGCGGGCCGTTGCGGCCGTGCCGGACTCCGACAAGGCGATGGTTTCCCAGGTCCTCAACGGCAAGGCCGGGACGCCCCCGGCCGTGGGCGCTTCGACGCCGCCGGCGACCCCGGCACCGGCGCGGCGGCCTTCGGGCAACCGGACCTGGAAGTTCGACGACCTCGCCGATGTCCTGGGGAGCCCCCTGTCCGGGCGCAATTTCGCCCGTGGGGAGCAGGTGTATCACGTGTCCCAATGTGCGGCCTGCCACCGGTTCCAAGGGGCCGGCGGCGTGGCCGGCCCGGAGTTGACCGGGGTGTCGAAGCGCTATTCGCGGGCCGACCTGTGGCGCTCCATCGTCGATCCGAGCGCGGTGGTCTCGGAGCAATACCAGGCGACCACCTTCGGCCTCAAGGACGGGCAGGAGGTCACCGGGCGGGTGCTGGAGGAGTCGCCCACGGCGATCGTCGTCCTGGTGGACGCCCTCGCGGACCGCAGGGTCACCGTGGATCCCGGGCAGATCCGGTCGCGGGCCGCCTCCAAGGTCTCGTCGATGCCCGAGGGGTTGCTCTCGGCGTGGTCCCGCGAGGACGTGCTCGACCTGCTGGCCTACCTCGAGTCGGATGGCCGCCCGGACAGCCCGATGTTCAAGCCGCGTTGAAGGACTTCCACAGGATGTGGACGACCCAGAGGCAGATCATGGCCCCGGCGCCGGCCACCTTCACGGCGGTGCCCGCCATCAGGCCCAGCGCGGCCCCGAGACCGGCGTTGCCCGCCTCGTTCCAAGGGCGTCCGCCAAGCCATTCCCCGGCGATGGCCCCGAGCAACGGGCCTGCGATCCAGCCGATCGGCGGCCACCACAATCCCAACAGGCCGCCCACGAGGGCACCCGCCATCCCGCGCCAGGTGGCTCCGAGGCGCTTGGCCCCGTAGGTGGCCGCCGCGAAATCCAAGGCCGACGAGATGGCCGCCATGACCACGAGGGTGACCAGCACCCAGAGCGAGGCTCCACGATCCCCCAGAAAGCCCCGGTGGGCCAGGGCCGCCACCGCGATCAGCGGCGTCCCGGGCAACCCCGGCAGGATCGCCCCCGCGAACCCGATGAGCATGACCAGCAGGGTCAGGGCGAAGGCGGTGATCTCGTGGGCGTTCATGGGAGGAGGAACATCGAGCTCCCCCCAAGGAAAGCCCAGTCGGGCACCGTTGTCAGTCCCGCAAGGTGCGGCCTCCGGACCAAGTGGACCCAAATCACCGCCGGGAGCTTGGCGCCGCCGAAAAATGAAGTCGGCCCTTGACGGAACGGAGAACTCGGCTAACCTGAGGTCGTTCTTTGTACCGCGTTTGACAGAAAGTCTGGAAAGAGACTCAGTTTGGAGGCTGCCGAAGGGGTTACCTTGGAAGGCTTTCCAAGGCGATTGCGCAGCGTCTCTTTCCGACGGGACTGAAGTTTTGGTGCTTGAGTCAGTTGGTGATGCTAGGAATTGGTCGTGCTTGGAATTCCTGACGCTTAGAATTAGGAGCGTGGTTTGACGGAATCAGATAATTTGATTCCGGTCGGCCACGCAGTGATCGTTCTGTTACGGTTGTTTTACGAGGAATTCGGAAAGATTCATTGGTTATAAATTCGAATGCCGAAGAAAACAGCTTCAAAACAGAACGGTCAATCCCACGGATTTAGACCTTAGGTTTTTCGAACTCACAGGAATTCATTTCCCAAGGGCCTAGAATCCGAAAAGTTGTGGATCCGAAGAGTTGTAGAACCAAGCGTGTCAATTCGGATGGTTTGACCAAAAATGAAATCACCGTCTTACAACCGTCTCACCCTCGTGAGACGGTTGGCTCACAAAACTCACGCATCGCTCGTTTTCTGGGGTGTCGTTGTTCAACAACCCAGAATCTCCACTAAGTCCTACTGAACTGATTCTGATTATTCCCCGGGGCGTACGGTCATCCTCTGACTGGCGCCCCGGTTTTTTTATCCCATCCACTCCCTCCTCGGCCCCGCGACATGCCTTGCCGATCCATTTCGGCGTCGGCGGCCCCGTTTCTTTTCGCGGCATCCTGACCCTCGGGCGCTCCCGGACGGGCGATGCTCCCGGAGTCGTCTCACGATTCGGTGCCTGTTCCGGCGACCGAGGTTCCCCGCCGGTGGTTCACGGGCTGTTGAAGGCGCTCCGGTAGATCGAGGTGCTGGGGCGGGCCTGGGTGTCCTCGGCCTTGCCGCTCGTTCCATCGGCGAGGCCGAAATGCCATGCGCGCAATTGCTTGGCCTTCCGGTATTCCGCATGACCATCCACGAAGGCGAGGTTGCCCCCGAAGGAGTGCACATTCGAGTAGAGCTCGCTCTTGCCGCTGTCTCCGTCATGCCAATAGGTGTACTGAGTCGCGGTCCCCAGGCCGAAGTCCGATGCCACGGCCGGTCGCAGGGCGGTGAAGCTCACTAACCACAGGCACTCCTGGAGGAAGATCGTGTCGGAGGGGTTCGGGATGACGCTCATCGGCAGCTCCATCACGACCGAGTTCGGCAGGTAGCTGGCGGCACTCACCGCCGTCGGCCGGATCTCCGCCGGGTCCGCCTTCTTGGCCGACGAACAGATGTAGACCTTGGAGCTGGATCGAAGGTCCCCCTGCAGGTAGGTCGAGATCGCGTAGAGGCAGTTGTTTTTCCAGCCGGTGGCTTTCGGGTTCATGAAGTCCAACACCTGCGAGGCCTTCGGCGGGAGCCTCTGGTGGTCCGATTCGTAGAGCGTCAGGGCCAGACCCACCTGTCGTTGGTTATTGAGGCAGGAGATCTGTTTGCCCCGTTCCTTGGCCTTGGCCAAGGCCGGAAGGAGCATGCCGGCGAGGATGGCGATGATCGCAATCACGACCAGCAATTCGATGAGAGTGAAGCCGGCGGAAGGGTTTTGTGAGGTTCGCATGGGTGATTCCTGGATCCGCTGTGGCCTGCGGAGGTGTCTGGGATCCGCGGCGGTCGTCGGCGGGTTTTTCGGGCAAGGGTCTCCCGGAGTGAAGACCTTCCGACGCCGCCGCAGGTGCGGACAATCGCCTTGGGAGGCCATGCTTTTGGGAACTGATGCGAGGCTATTCTGCGGGCGATCCTCGGGCAATCTTCAATCCAGCCTCGCCTGCAAGTCGGCGAATCGTCGTCGCCGTGCCGCTCCGGCACCCACCGCTACTTCGGCAGCCGGCAGGTGTCCGCTTCGGACGGGCTGCATCGGTGCTTTGCCTCGCATCCCGGGAAGGGCCATGATCTGGGCGTTCGATGCGTCGTCTTGTGTCCAAGTGCGCCCTCGGTGGGCTGTTGGTCGGGCTCGGTCCCGACGGGTTGGCTGCGGCGACAGACGGGACCACGGCCGCACCCAACGCTCCGGTCACGGTCTCGGCCGCGTCGAAGGATCTCCCGAGGGCCCGCATCCATTCCGTCTCCGATGCTCGGGCCACCTCGGCCTTCATCCCGGAACCCTCGATCGTGCGGGGTCTGGTGGATCGCGGACTCATGGCCCTGTCGGGCAAGACCAATCTCACGGCCGCCTGGAGGGTCTGGGTCCAGCCCACCGACGTGGTGGGTTTCAAGGTGCTCTCGGCCCCCGGGGCGCTCACCGGCACCCGCCCGGCCGTCGTCGAGGCGTTGGTGGATTCCCTGATTCGATCCGGGCAATCCGCCTCGAAGATCGTGATCTGGGACCGGCAGGCCCGGGATCTCAAGGCATCCGGGTTTCAGACGCTGGCCGATCGGTTGGGCATCCGCTGCGTGGCCACGACCGACGCCGGTTGGGATGGCCTCCAGTTCTACGAGTCGGCCGTCCAGGGGAAGTTGGTGTTTGGTGATCTGGAGTTCGGCAAGGGCGACCGGTTTGCCGTCGGCAGGCGCTCCCACGTCTCGAGGCTCCTGACCAAGGAGGTGACCCGCATCATCCCGGTGACTCCCATCCTCACCCACCATTCGGGCGGCATCTACGGGCACCTGCTGTCGCTGGCCTTCGGCTCGGTCGACAACATGTACCGCTTCGAGTCCGACCCGGGCCGAACCGAGGAGGCCGTGCCCGAGATCTGCGCCCTCGACGACCTCATGCCCAAGGTGGCCTTCGGCGTGACCGACGCGCTGGTCGGGCAGGTCCGGGGTGACGACAAGGCCCGGTTGCACGACACCATCGCCCTCAACGAACTTCGCTTCGGTGCCGACCTCGTGGCCCTCGACATCGCCACCCTGTCTGATGTCACGGCGGCCCGTAAGGCCTACCCGATCGATGGCGAGCGGGCGCTGCGGACCGATCTATTCGTCAACGCCGAGTTGCTCGAACTGGGCGTGGCCCAGACCAACCGGGTCGAGATCGTCAAGGTCCGACCATGAACCCCCCGGCGACCGGGGCGGCCGGCTCCGGCGATCCCCTGCCGATCCCGGTCGAGCGCCTCGGCGAGGCGGATCTTCCGCAGGTCCGCGACCTGGCCCAGCGCATCTGGCCCGTCTCCTATGCGGAGATGCTGTCGCCCGGGCAGATCGACTACATGCTCGAGCGGATGTATTCCCTCAAACGCCTGCGCGAGGACCTCCGGTCCGGCGTGGTGTTCGAGTGGCCCGTCCGCGACGGCGTGCCGATCGGTTACCTGGCCACCTCGTGCGACCGGTCGGCGCCCGGGGGACCGGTGCTCTTCCTGCACAAGCTCTACCTGCTGCCCGAGGTGCAAGGCCAGGGGTTGGGCGGACGGCTCCTCGACCACGTGCTGCGCGCGGCCGCCGACCTGGGCTGCCGGCGCGTGCGCCTCAACGTCAACAAGGCCAACGCCCGCGCGATTGCCTGCTACCGGCGTCGGGGTTTCGACATCGAGTGCTCGGTGGTGAACGACATCGGGGGAGGCTTCGTGATGGATGACCATGTCATGGCCCGCCCGGTGGCGGGTGCCGGGCCGGCTTGAGATTCTGGCTTCAGACAGGCTCACATGGCCGGAAACCCTCCAGGGGTTCCGGGCAGCCCCTCGGCGGCCGGCCGCCGCGATTCAGCGGGCCAGGTGCCCGAGGCGCTCCTGCAATTGCGAGGTCCAGCGACTCACGTAGCTCATGGCGCGCGCCGATTCCTCCAGCGCATCGAGTGGCAGGCGTTCGCGGCGCTCCGGCGACGGTGGCGGCGGCAGGGTCACCTCCCAGGTCGCGTTCATGGACTTCAGGTCCGCCTCGATCGCCTCGCGCCGTGCGTTGACCTGCCGCTGGAGACCCATCAGGCGATCGCTCCACTCGAGCGCCTGGCGCATCCGCTGAAGGCGCAGCATCGGGGATTCGATTTCCGGGTTGGCCGCCAGGAAGGCGTCCGCATCGCGGCAGGTGTGCCCGATCTCCACGAAGAGGTCCATGGTGCCCGCCGGGATGCGCTGGATGTCCCGCGACGGGGCCCCGCGCTCCAGTTCCAACAGGTGGAAGAGCCGGTCGCGGGTCTCGCGGAGGGTGTTGTAGGCGGCGTTGAGTTCCGCTGAACGGGCGTTGGCGGCGGTCCTCTCGGCCTCGGGGGCCCCGTGGAACCGGTCCGGGTGCGTCGCGGCCGAACGCTCAAGAAACCGCGCCTTCAGCGCGTCGGGGTCAAGCCAGGGGCGTCGGGGTTCTTGGAGCAACTCGAAGCAATCGGTCATGGACGACCGTTATGGTGGCCCGGGACGGCCTGGGCTTCAAATGCTTCGTCGGGGCATTCCCGAGACCGATGGGTCGCCCTGGGGCGCGGGGCGGGGGAGGTGCCAACCCCGGGACCTTGCCACGCCAGCCCGCCATCTAGGCATGGCGCAATTCCCGGCGATCCGGTAGGCTCCGACTAGGTCAACGTTCCCAATCGCCGGCTTCAGCCTTGCCGTCGTCTCTTGCGGAAGGGTCAATCCTCCTTCCGAATGCGCTCGCCGGATCCAGCGTCCGTGGTCGGCGTTTCCTTGATCGAAGCCATGAAACCGTTCCTGAGATACCTCCTGCCGATGTGGGCCTTGTTGGCGCTCACCCTCGGACTCCATGCCGCCCCGCTCCGCGTGTTCATCCGCGGCGGCGTCAAGACCCACGGCCCAGACCAGCACGACCATCCCCGATTCCTGGGCGAATGGGCCAAGCTCCTCACTGAACGTGGGGTCACCGCCAGCGGTGCCATGGAATTCCCCACGGCGGCCCAGCTCGAGGCCACCGACGTGCTGGTGATCTACGCCGCCGACGGCATGAAGATCACCGGCGACGAGCGGGCCCGCTTCGAGCACTTCCTGGCGCGCGGCGGCGGCGTGGTGGTGGTCCACGACGGCGTGGTCAGCGGCGACCAGCACGAGTGGTGCAAGAAGATCATCGGTGGTGCCTGGCGCTGGGACGGCGACAAGAAGACCCAGTGGCATGAGGGCAACGTCGGGGTCTACTTCGTCAACCCCGAGCACCCGATCGTGAAGGGCGTGTCTAACTTCGACTGGAAGGACGAGGTCTACAACCGCCTCGACATGGCCGAGGATGTGAACGTCCTGGCCCAGAGCTTCGTCGATGTCTTCAACATCTGGCCGCAGCTGTGGACCTACGAGAAGACGCTGCCCGAGGGCAAGGCCCCGTACCGCGCCTTCGTCAGCATCCCGGGCCACGAATACGACTCGTTCAACACGCCGCACTACCGGGCCATCCTGCTGCGCGGCATCGCCTGGGCCGGCAAGCGCGCCGACGCCGACGAGTTCTGCAGGCCCGAGGAGCTCGCCTCGCTCAAGTACCCGGCCGGCGGCCCGAAGCCCGCGGCCGAGGCGGTCAAGACCTTCCAGACGCATCCCGAGTTCAAGGTCTCGCTCACGGCCGACGAGAACGTGGCCGAGAAGATCATGTCCATGGACTGGGACGAGAAGGGCCGCCTGTGGGTGGTCGAGACGCCCGAGTACCCAGGCGGTCGCGACGTGAACAAGAACGACTTCAAGGCCTACTGGAACCGCGCCCAGAATCCCGCCGCCTTCCCGGTCGGCGGCAAGCAGCCGCGCAAGCCGCTGGACCGCATCTCCATCCTCGAGGACACCAATGGCGACGGCGTGGCCGACCAGCGCACCCTCTTCGCCGACGGCCTCGAGCTGCCCACCTCGCTGGTGTTCTGGAAGGACGGCGTGATCGTGGCGCAGGCTCCGGACATTCTGTGGATCCGCGACACCAACGGCGACGGCCGGGCCGACAAGGTCGAGACCCTGTACACCGGCTGGGGCACCTTCGACACCCACGCGGTCATCAGCAACTTCCGCTGGGGCATGGACGGCTGGATCTACGGATCGGTCGGCTACACCCGCGGCCGCGTGAAGTCGGGCGACGGATCCAAGGACTTCGGCGACATCGCCGCGGGCATCTACCGCTTCAAGCCCGACGGGTCGGCCGTGGAGCAGATCGCCGCCGGCGGCTGCAACACCTGGGGCTGCGAGATCGCCCCCGACAACGAGATCCTCTTCACCACGGCCACCTGCGGTGAGCCCATCTGCCACGTGGTGATCCCCGAGAGGATCCTGGCCCGCGGCCAGGTCGGGGGCATGAAGTCGTTCCTCAACGTCATCGAGGAGAACAAGATCTACCCGGCCTTCGAGGAGAAGCGTCAGCCCTACGTGCAGATCGACTGGGTGGGCGCCTGGACCGCGGCCGCGGGCGCGACCATCTACGACGGCGGCGCCTGGCCGGCCAAGTGGGCGGCCACCGAGCGGTATTCGTTCTTCATGGGCGAGGCCACCCGCCAGCTCTTCCACCACGAGTTCCTCGACCCGAAGGGCCCCACCTACCAGGGCCGCAAGGAGGACGGCCGGAAGCAGACCGAGTTCCTCGCGAGCACCGACTACTGGTTCCGCCCGATCCACAGCCGTGTCGGTCCCGACGGGGCCATCTACCTGGTCGACCTCTACAACCAGATCGCCGTCCACAACGACACCCGCGGACCGGCCCACGGTGCCCGAAACGCCGCCGCGCGTCCCGACCGCGACCACCACTTTACCCGCATCTGGCGCATCCAGCACCAGGAAGCCAAGGCCTTGCCGACCGCCAGGCTCGACCGCAACGACGCGGAAACCCTGGTCACCGCCCTGAGCCACCCCAACGGCTGGGTCCGCTCCACGGCCAACCGCCTGCTCATCGAGCAGCCCGCCCTGCTGGCCTCGGCGCTGGAGGGCCTTGGCAGCTTGATCGGCGATACCTCGGCCCCGGCCGAGGCCCGCATCCAGGCCCTCTGGCTCTACCGCGTAGCCGCCTCGCACGGGCCGGTTCCCTGGCAGGACGAGGCCGCCGCCGCGGTGCTGAACGATCCCTCGGCGTGGGTTCGCAAGAACGCCCTGCGCGTCGCCACTGAGCTTGCCGCCAATCCGTCCAACCTGCGCTCCAACGACTCCGACCCGGTCAAGACGACCGAGAAGGCCGTGATCGACCGCCTCTCCGACCCCGATGGCCGCGTGCGCATCAACGCCCTGATGTCCGCGGGTTCGCTCCCGCCCTCCCGGGCGTTGGCCGACGCCGTGGTGGCCGCCTGGCCCAACCTCAAGGACCGCTGGCTCGAGTCCGCCGCGGTCGGGGCCGCCGACAAGGATCCGCTGCTCTTCCTCGAGGCGGTCTTTGCCGCCAAGGATCCGGCCTTCGTCGCCGGTTACGTTCCGCACCTGGCCCGCCTGGTGGCCAATCGCCGGGATGCCGCCCTGGCCGGCCGGATGGTGCAGTTGCTCGCCCGCCAGCCTGCCGCCACCGACGGGCTCAAGGCCGCCGCCCTCGAGGCGCTGTCCTCCGCCCTCGAGGCCCGCCTGCAGCCGGAACTCGATGCGGCCAACCTCGGCGCCCTGAAGTCGCTCCTGGCCTCGGGGCACACCGCCGGTTCGGTGTTGCCGCTCGTGGCACGCTGGAAGGCGGCCCCGGCCCTGTCGGCCGAGCTCAAGCCCGCCATCCAGGCCGCCTCGGCCCAGATCCGCGACGCGTCGATCCCGGACGCCTCACGCGGCCAGATCGCGGCCAACCTCATCGGTGTCCGTGACATCGAGCCGTCGGTGATCCCGTCGGTCGCCTCGCTGGTCACCCCCGCCATCAGCCCGGGCCTCCAGAAGTCGCTCATCGAGGCTCTGGGTTCCGCGCCCGAGGGAGGAATGGCCCTGGTCGAGCGGTTCGCCCAGTTGCCTCCGGGTCAACTGGAGACGGCCTTCGCGCAGGTGCTCAAGCGCGCCGACTCGTCGGCTGCGTTCATCGAGGCGCTGGCCACCCGCAAGATCGACGTGGTGCTGCTGGGGCCCGCCCGGCTGCACCGCCTGCGCACCCATGGTGACGCCAAGATCGCCGCCCGCGCCACGCAGATCATCGACGACCTGAAGGGCCCCGAGGCCAAGGAGAAGGACGCCCTCATCGCCAAGCTGCGCCCCGAGGTGGAGAAGCCCGGTGATGTGGCCAACGGCAAGAAGGTCTTCACCGCGAACTGTGCCGGCTGCCACATCTACAAAGGCGAGGGACGCAACCTGGCCCCGAACCTCAACGGCATGGGCGCCCACGGTGCCGCCGACCTGCTGATCCACATCGTGGACCCGAACCGCGTGGTCGAGCCCAACTTCATCAGCATCAGCGTCGAGACCAAGTCGGGCGACCAGTTCGACGGCATCATCGAGCGTGAGAACGCCTCGGAACTGGTCCTGCGCGACGCCTCCTCCGACCACACCCTGCGTGTGTCCGACATCGCCAACCGCAAGTCCACGGGCCGTTCGCTCATGCCCGAGGGCTTCGACGCGCTGGGCGCGGCGGCCCTCCGGGATCTGCTCGCCTACATGACGGTCGACGACACCCGTTTCCGCATCCTCGACCTGGGCGGCGCCTTCACCGCCAACAGCGGTCGCGGCCTCTACATCACGCCGGAGCAGGAGGACGACACCGTGACCTTCCGCAGCTACGGGCTCAAGCGCGTCGAGGACATCCCCTTCGATGTGATCAGCCCGGAGAAGGCCGTGGCCAACGTGGTGGTCCTCAAGGGCGGCGCATCCGATTCCTGGTCGCGCAAGAACCTGCCCAAGCGGGTGGAGTTGAAGGTCGGTGTGGCGGCCTCCAAGCTGCACCTCCTGGGCGGCGTGGCGGGCTGGGGGTATCCGGCCGTCGGCGAGAAGATCAACGCGCTCAAGATCACGGCGGTGTTCGAGGGCGGTGCGACCCAGGAGATCGTCCTGAAGAACGGCGTGGAGGTCGCCGACTACCGCGGCCGGCCCGATGTGACCGGCTCGAAGGGCCTGCCGAGCTGGACCAAGGGTCCCGGCCAGATCCGCTGGCTCTCCAAGAACATCACCCAGCCCGGCGTGATCCAGAAGCTGGTGCTCGAGAGCTATGACAACGAGGTCGCCCCGACGCTCTTCGCCATCACGGCCGAGCTGGGGGCCCCGGCGGGGCCCGAGCAGGCGCAGGCCGAGCCGGTCGCCGCGCCGCTCAAATGGGGCGACGGCATCAAGACGCTGCTCATCGGTGGCGGCGCCTCGCACGACTACAACCGCTGGTTCAACCTCGCGGATGTGGCGCTGCTCAACGGCTCGGGCCGCATCTCGGCCAATTACCGGGAGCCCCAGGATGTCACGGTCGAAGCCGTGACGTCTGCGGACATCCTGCTCATCAGCGCCAACAAGGCCTTTCCTGATCCGGCGGTGCGCGAGGCCATCGCCGCCCATGCGGCGGCGGGCAAGGGCCTCGTGTTGCTGCACCCCGGCCTCTGGTACAACTGGGCCAATTGGCCCGCCTACAACCGGGAGCTGGCCGGTGGCGGTTCCCGTGGTCATGACGCTTATGGCGAGTTCGAGGTCGCGGCCTCAGGCGTGAAGCACCCGCTGATGCAGGGCGTGCCCGAGCGCTTCAAGCTCAGCGACGAGCTCTACTACTTCGAGGCCGACGCGGCGGGCACGCCCATCCAGGTGCTGGCCACCGCCCATTCCAAGGCCAAGAACAAGGACTTCCCGCAGGTCTTCGTGGTGAAGCATCCTAAGGCCCGCATCGCCGGCATCACGCTGGGACATGACGGCATCGCCCACGGGCATGCCGCCTACCAGCAGTTGCTCAAGAACGCGGTGCTGTGGACGGCCCACAAGGAGGGCTGGATCTCGGCCGGCGCGAAGTGATTCCCGCGGTCGGGCCCTGGGGCACAGGGAGCGGAGGGGGCGGTCCGGGCTTGTAACCTGACCTGGACCGGGGAGTCATCTTGAGAGCCCATGAACCCAAGCTTCCTGCGGATCGCCCTCCTGTCCTGTTGCCTCTGGAGTGGTTGGATTCCACCTGTCTCGGCCGCCCCGGCCCCGTGGCCGGGATGGCGCGGCCCCCAGGCCAACGGGGTCTCCCTGGACGGGCGGCCCCCGATCCGATGGAGCGAGACGAACCACCTCCAGTGGAAGGTGGAGATCCCCGGTCGGGGCACCTCCACGCCCATCGTCTGGGGCGATCAGGTCTTCCTGCTCACGGCGATCCCCACGGGGCCCGAGGCGACCGCCGAGGAGTCCGGAGCGGGATCCGCTGGCCCGGAGCGGTCCGACCGGCCGCGCCGCGGGGGGGCTGGGGGCGGCCGTGGCGGCCCCGGTGGGGGTGGCGGGGGTGGCGGGGGCATGGTCGACCGCCCGACCCGGGCGCAGCAGTTCACGGTGATGAGCCTCGACCGCAAGACCGGCAGGCAGCGTTGGACCCATTCCCCGCGCACCCAATTGCCCCATGAGGGCCACCACAAGGACCACGGGTTCGCCTCGGCCTCGCCGGTCACCGACGGCAGGCACCTCATCGTCTCCTTCGGCTCCTTCGGTCTCTACGGCTACGACCTCAAGGGCAGGCTGCTGTGGCAGAAGGACCTGGGCGACATGCGCACCCGCAACAGCTTCGGCGAGGGCAGTTCCCCGGCCCTCCATGGCAACACCGTGGTGGTGTTGTGGGACCACGAGGGCGACGACTTCATCGTGGCCCTCGACAAGCGGGATGGCCGCGAACTCTGGCGCCAGACCCGCGACGAGCCCACCGGGTGGTGCACGCCTCTCATCGTCTCCCACGGCGGCCGCAAGCAGGTGATCGTCAATGGCACCAACAAGGTCCGCAGCTACGATCTGCAGGATGGCCGCCTGCTCTGGGAGTGCGCCGGGCAGACGGTCAACGCCATCCCCTCGGCGGTCGCCGGGGGCGACCGCGTCTTTGTCATGAGCGGCTACCGCGGCAACGCCCTGCAGTCCATCCGGTTGGACCGATCCGGGGACCTGGGTGGCACCGACGGCATCGTCTGGTCGCATGCCAAGAGCACGCCCTACGTCCCGTCCCCGCTCCTGGTGGGCGACTCGCTCTACTTCCTCTCGAACAACAGCGCCCTGCTCTCGGCCTTCGATGCGGCCTCCGGCAAGGCCCGCTTCGAAGCCGAGCGGTTGGACGGGCTCAACGGGGTGTACGCCTCGCCGGTGGCGGCCGACGGCCGGGTCTACGTGGTCGGGCGCGACGGCAACACGGCGGTGCTGCGTCAGGG
>Ga0194133_10000638_pt1 | contig 68198 bp, 59 predicted proteins | sample TA2KigOf40mmetaG_FD_155448 | JGI IMG/M metagenome (GOLD analysis project Ga0194133, IMG submission 155448) | Freshwater microbial communities from Lake Tanganyika, Tanzania - TA2015055 Kigoma Offshore 40m | ecosystem: Environmental > Aquatic > Freshwater > Lake | place: Tanzania: Lake... | reverse complement strand
CCCCCCCCCACCACCCACCACCCACCACCTCCCGGCCGCCATTTCCGCCGCAACTCTCACCCCTCTCGGACTCTCACATTGCCCTCGGTTATCATCCGTTTGGACCGCTTATGCTTAGGATGTCCAAGAACAAACAGTTGCGACCGCTAAGCAGCTTTCGCAAAAACGAAATGTGACTGCGGGGCGATGGCCGTGTGAACATTGTGGCAGGACTCAACTCGGCCGGGCGGGTGGCTCGATTGACTGACTGCCGACGAATCGGTGATACTTAATGGGCGGGCTTTTCGTTCGGGTTTTGCACAGGCGTTGACTTGTTTCCGGAGCTGACCATGCGGAATTTCTGGCCGCTGTTGTCTGTTGCTCTGACGGTTGGTTGTGCCGGTCCTGTTGTGGAGCAGCAGGTTGATTCGCAGCAGGGTTCGCCTGCTGAAGAACAGCCGCCGGAAGCGGCAACTTGTGGCCAGCCTAAAGAGGTCGTCAATACGATCGGGATGAAGCTGGTGCTGATCCCGGCCGGAACGTTCACGATGGGCTCGCCGGCCAGCGAGAAAGGCCGCAGTGACGACGAAAACCAGCATCAGGTGACGCTGACGAAACCGTTTTACATGGGCCGCACCGAGGTGACTCAGGGACAGTGGAAGAAGGTCATGGGTACGGAACCGTGGAAGGGAAAGAGCTATGTTCAGGAAGGCGATCAGAACGCTGCCAGTTACATCAGCTGGGACGATGCGACGGAGTTCTGCGGTCGGCTGAGCCAGAAGGAAGGCAAAACCTATCGACTGCCGACGGAAGCCGAGTGGGAATACGCCTGCCGCGGCGGGACGAAAACGGCTTTCAGTTTCGGGGATGATGAAGCGGACCTGGGGAAGTACGCCTGGTATGACGGAAACGCATGGAAGGTCAAGGAAAAATACTCGCACCGGGTTGCCCAAAAGCTGGCGAACCCGTTTGGCCTGCACGACCTTCACGGCAATAATTACGAATGGTGCAGAGACTGGTACGGCGATTACCCATCTGCTCCGCTCACCGATCCTCGCGGTCCCGACGCAGGGTCTTCTCGCGTTTTGCGTGGCGGATCCTGCTACAGCGAGCCGAGCTTCCATCGTTCTGCGAACCGCAGCAGTCGCACTCCGGAGTTCCGTTGCCACTTCTACGGATTTCGTTTAGTGCTGTAGCAGCATTCGTCTGCCCCCCAGCTCAGGAAGCACCGCGGCACAGCAAATCGGCACACGTCGCCCGGTGGCTTGATGCCGCTCAGCCGTGTGATCACCTGCTGCTCGAAGTCGCCGCTGTTCACGCAGCAGCCAGCAGCGGGCCGGCTGCTGCCAGCTCCATCGCCAGCACCTCGGCAGCCATCGCCTCATAGTCCACAGCCCCGGCAGAACCCGGAGCATAATCCAGCACGGACTGCCCAAACCCAGGAGCCTCAGCCAGCTTGATGTTGCGGCGAATCTTCGTGCTGAAAATCCGCGCCTTCGACCACGGTGACTCTGCATCACTGTTGCGCAAAAACAACTTCAAATCCTCAACCACGTCCGCCGCTAGTCGCGTACCCGACTCGTACAGACACAACATAATCCCCGTCACCCGCAGGTCACGATTCAGACGACGCGTGACCAGTGCCGTCGTCTCAAACAGCTTCGACAACCCCTGCAAGGCAAGGAAATGCGGCTGCAGCGGGATAAACACTTCATTAACCGCCGTCAGCGCATTGATCGTCAGTACTCCCAGCGACGGAGGACAGTCAATTACCACATAATCAAAACGCTGCTGCTCCTTCCAGTGCCGCATCGCATTCCGCAACAGAAAGTCACGACCAGACTGACCCGCCAGCTCAAGCTCAGTCGCCGCCAGATCAATGTTCGCAGGTACCAGCGACAGGTTGTCTATCACCAGCTGTCGCGTGTCATCCAGAGTGCACTGGCCGGTAAATACGTTGTACGCCGACGGCATCTCAGGGCCCGCTTCCACTCCCAGATGCAAAGACGCATGAGCCTGAGGATCCAGGTCAATCAGACAGACTCGACGACCATGACGAGCCAGCGCGGCAGCCAGATTCACACTGGAAGTCGTCTTTCCCACTCCACCCTTCTGATTCATCACTGCGATGCTGCGCATGACATCCCTTCCAGCAACACTCAATCCAGACTCACGACACGGAACATACCTGCCGCCCGAAGCCATCCTGCTCCAACCGGCCCGCATCACCTCGCTAATGCAGTTTATTATGACTGAGCCCATCAGGACCAGACCGATTTTCGACGCCGGAGAAAAGCTGAAAATTCAGCCCAATCCACTGCAAAGTCACCACTTACAACACGCTGCACCGCCGCAAACCAATGCCGTTTCTCGGCCCCGTTTCCGCTTTTTGCCAATCCCGTATAAGATCCTCCGGGCTGCCACCTGGCCTGTCTCTCGGGAATTCCTGCATGCCTCCTGTTTCTCTCGCTGCCTCCGTCGGCCCTGTTGACCTGCTGGTACTGATCGTCCTGCTGGCCGGATCGATCGTTGTCGGGATTCGAGCCGGACGCGGGGCCACCAGCGCCGATGCCTACCTGCTCGGCGGTCGCTCCCTGCCCTGGTGGGCCATCCTCGGATCCATCGTGGCAACAGAAACCAGCACTGCCACAGTACTCAGCGTGCCCGGGTCCGCATTTGGCGACACAGGCCTCAAGTGGCTGCAGATTCCGCTGGGATATCTGGCCGGTCGAGTCCTGGTGGCAGCCGTATTCCTGCCCCGCTACTTTCAGGGCAATCTCTACACCGCCTACGAAGTTCTGGAAAAACGATTCGGCTCTCTGACCCGCAGAGTTTCCTCGCTGCTGTTCCTGACCACTCGCAGCCTCGGAGACGGCCTGCGACTGTTCCTTGCCGGCCTCGTGCTGGAACGCCTGCTGGGCTGGCCACTGGCAGCCAGTGTACTGGTGATGAGCGTCGTGACGGTGATCTATACCGTCATCGGTGGCCTGCGTTCGGTTGTCTGGAACGACTGCATTCAGTTCGTGATCTACCTGATTGGCGGCATCGCCTCAGTCTTTGTGATCACCGGTCGCATCGATGGTGGCTGGCAGCACCTGCTCACCTGGGCTGTCGATTCCGGCAAACTGCAGCCCTTTGATTTTCAGTTCACGATTTCCGATCCCTTCAACTTCTGGGCCGGACTGATCGGCGGGGCTGTTCTGACCATCGGTACTCACGGCACAGACCACATGATGGTCCAGCGATATCTCAGTGCCCCCAGTCAGCGTGATGCGGTGCGGGCCGTGATTGCCAGCGGCGTGGTAGTTCTGCTGCAGTTCCTGCTGTTTTGTTTCATTGGTGTTCAGCTGGCCTGCTTTTATGCACAGGACGGACGAACGGCCCCGGGTACCGGCGACCGAATTTTCATCGGCTTCATCGTCGAACATTTTCCCCGCAATGCGGGACTGGTCGGACTGATGCTGGCCGCAGTGCTCTCGGCTGCTATGTCCACACTTTCCAGCTCACTCAATGCTTCCGCCTCGGCCGTCCTGAATGACTTTTGGATTCCGCTTTCCAGCCGACAGCTGTCACAGTCGCAGCAGGTCCGGTTATCCCGCCTGCTGACTCTGGGCTTTGGAACACTACAGGCGATCATCGCCATTCAGGCCGCTCGTCTGGACAAGTCGGTCGTCGACAGTGCACTGACCATCGCGGGGTTTTCCGCCGGTATTTTGCTGGGAATCTTTTCACTCGGCATTCTGTCAGGTCGGGCAGGGCAGGGGGCCGCGCTGATCGGAGCCGCAGCAGGTCTGCTCGTGCTGCTGCTGGTTCAGTTCAGTCCGCTGCTGAACGGCCCTGTGATCGCCTGGCCCTGGCTGGCTCTGATCGGGGCCTCGACCACATTCGCCGTGGGCCTGCTTGTTTCCGAGGCAACAGGAAACTCCAAATGACCGCCGGACTGCGACTTGGTCTCGAAGTTCTGGCTGACAATCCGGGGCTGCTGCCGGCCTCAGGGCGACTGGGACTGCTGCTGAATCAGGCCTCCGTCGACAATCAGTTGCAGCTATCCTGCGATGTCCTTGCTCAGGTGTTGCCAAATCGGCTGCAGCGGCTGTTCTCCCCGCAGCACGGATTCTGGAGTGAGCAGCAGGCGAACATGATCGAGTCTTCCGATGCTCGCTATGAACCGCTCGGCCTGCCAGTCTGCAGCCTGTACTCGCACACCCGACGACCTCCCCGACAGCAGCTGCAGGATCTGGACCTCCTGCTGATTGATCTGCAGGATGTTGGCACTCGAGTCTACACGTTTGTCTGGACCATGCTGGAATGCCTGCGCGCCTGTGCCGAGGCCGGTGTGCCCGTCTGCGTCCTCGACCGGCCCAATCCGCTGGGAGGCCTGGTTGTCGAAGGCCCGCCAATTGTCGCCGGGTTCGAATCGTTCGTCGGCAATGCCCCCATCCCCATGCGGCACGGCCTGACCATGGCCGAACTGGCCCTGCTGCTCAATCGTGAACTGCACGTCGGAGCCGATGTGCGATACATTCCCATGCAGGGCTGGCAGCGAGCTGACCTGTGGCCCGATCTGAATCGCGAATGGGTTCCGCCTTCACCTAATATGCCGCGATGGGAAACCTGCTTTGTGTACCCAGGACAAGTTTTGCTGGAAGGTCTGAGTCTGTCCGAAGGCCGAGGCACCACACGGCCCTTTGAAATCTGCGGGGCCCCAGGAATTGATCCGCAACGGCTGCTTCAGCTCCTGAATCAGCAGACTGCAACAGGCTTGCAGTGCCGACCGCTGAAATTTCGTCCGACGTTTGACAAATTCAGCGGACAGGTCTGTGGTGGCCTGGCCCTGCATGTGCGACAGCCTGCTCTGGTACGGTCTTTCCACTGGACGCTAAGACTGCTGCAGGCGGTCCGTCAGATATCCCCCGCCAGTCTGCGCCCGCTGGATCCGCCGTACGAGTACGAGTACCGCAGACCGCCCCTCGATATTCTGTATGGATCTGCTGAACTGCGGCAGGCACTGACAGCAGAAACCGAATTCGACAACGCCCGACTGCACTATCTGGCCAGGGTCGATGAACTGGCCTGGTTCCGGCGGACCGCCGGCATCCTGCTGTACGACTGAACCGTCTGAAATCAAAACGGATGTCGTTTACAAGAAAATTCCAGCCCGATTTTCCGTTTCCAGAGCAGAAAACGGCCTGTTTGTTCCCGTTCTTTGGAACGAATCGGGCAGATTCCTGCGTCAGATCCTGAGGACTCTGCCGGCATCTTGTGATTTACGGGCCTTACCCCTAAAACACCGGGACTACGCGGTTGCCATGCTGGATTACGGCTGCCGCATCGCTCGCATTTTGGCAGGACTTCCGCCGAATTGTGCGCCTTCCCGATCATCGAGACTCCTCTTTTCGTGCAAAGTGCAGAACCGTGCATCGAGTATTGATTACTGACAGTTTGTCAAAAGCCGGCCTGAAAGTTCTGGAACAGACTCCCGGTATCGAAGTGGTAATTCGCAGTGGCCTGACACCACAGCAGGTCCGCGAAGAACTGAAATCGGTGGATGCCATCATCATTCGCAGTGGTACAACGCTGACAGCCGAAATTCTGGAGGATCAGCAGCGTCTCAAGTGCATCGCTCGCGCCGGAGTCGGCGTCGACAACATTAACCTCGAAGCAGCCACTCGAGCCGGCGTGCTCGTGATGAACACTCCCAGTGGCAACACCATCAGCACGGCTGAGCACACGTTCGCCATGATGCTGGCTCTGTCAAGAAACATCGGACCTGCGTATGCCAGCATGAAGGCCGGCAAATGGGATCGCAAGTCTTTCCAGGGTACGCAGCTGGCGGGTAAAACTCTTGCAGTACTGGGGCTCGGCCGCATCGGACTCAGTGTGGCCGCTCGCGCCCGGGCCTTCGAGATGAACGTGCTGGGCTACGATCCATTGATTTCGGAAGAGAAGTGCAAAGAGCTGGGAATTCAGCTTTTTCGCGACGTCGACGAAATTGTCACTCGCTGCGATTACCTCACGGTGCACACTCCCCTGACAGACGAAACTCGCGGCATCATCAACGCCCCTCGACTGGCCAGCATGAAAAAGGGCGTGCGGATTATCAACTGTGCTCGCGGCGGTATCATTGACGAACAGGATCTGGCAGCAGCCATTGAGTCCGGACACGTTGCCGGTGCGGCTCTTGATGTGTTTGTCGATGAGCCTCCCACTGACCGCCACCTCATGGACCTGCCCAAAGTGCTGGCCACCCCCCACCTCGGTGCTTCCACTGACGAAGCTCAGGAAATGGTGTCCATCGAAGCGGCCGAACTTGTCGTCGCTTATCTGCAGCGAAACGAAATCCGCTGCGCCGTGAACATGGCTCCCGTATCCGCGCAGGAAATGGCCGAGCTGCAGCATTATCTGAACCTGTGCTACCGACTGGGACTGCTGTCGGCCCAGATGATTCGCGGGCAAAGCCTGAAAAACGCCGAAGTAGTTTATCGCGGTGATGCCGCCTCCCGAAAAACACGCCTGCTCACAAACGCCTTCACCGCAGGTCTGCTGGAAGGTGCTTTGGACGAATCCGTCAATGTGATCAACGCCACCTCGGTCGCTCAGGCTCGCGGTATTCATATCCGCGAATCGGCCACCGGTGACTGTGAGAACTTCGCCAGTATGGTTTCGGTCATTGTCGAAACCGGACAGGGACGGTTCGAAGCCTCGGGTACGATCTTCGGCAATCAGTTCATGCGACTGGTGCGACTGAACGAGTTTCAGTTTGAAGCCTATCTGGATGGACTGCTGCTGATTTATCGCCATCGCGACGTGCCGGGTGTCATCGGATTTATCGGAACGCATCTCGGTGAAGACAATGTGAACATCGCTCAGATGGCACTGGGGCGACGTTCGCAGGCCCCCGGCGGCGCGGCCGCAGCCATCCTGAATCTGGACAGTACTCCGTCCGCCGAAACACTCAACAGAATTCGCGCCTACCAGCCGGATACGAAAGTGGATATCGTGAAACTGCCACCGGCCAATGCCGGACTGCCCTGGCTGACCGCCCGCTGAACTTCCGTCAGCGGTGCTCAGCCACCCAGCCCCCATCAATCCTCAGGCGGACTGTGGCAGCAGCCACAGTCCGCCTGCGTTTATCACCCACCGCATCCATGGCTGACACCCCCTGTTGTTATTTCCAAAGATCACCGGTACCCTTTAACTCGCACAAATCTGTAAACCCAAACGCATTTCCCAGACAAAACCTCTGACACCCTGAATCCGTTTTCCAGCACCCGGGGCGTCCACCACTCACACCCGCGGACTCCCGTCTGCGGCTCCTCAAACCGAAAACTGACCACTGACCGCTCCCATGCCCTTTGCCATTGATGTCCGCGATGTGACTCGCACTTACGATGACCTCAAAGCGGTCTCGGCAGTCTCCTTTGCGCTGCCGATCGGCAAAACCCTCGGACTGATCGGCCCCAACGGTGCCGGCAAAACGACCTTACTCCGAATGATCTGCACCCTGGTACAGCCAGACAGCGGTGATGTGCTGGTCCAGGGTTTTTCCGCTCGCCAGCAGCCTTGCGATGTCCGTCGACAGCTGGGCTTCATGCCGGCCGAATTCGGATCACCCCGCGGCGTCTCCATTGCCGAGTATCTTGAGTATTTCGCCTGCCTGTTCGGCCTGTCAGCCACCGATCGCCAGCAGCGAATTCGCGACGTCTGTGAACTGACCGAGCTGCGGGGCAGGGAAGGAGTGCTCGTCAACGGACTCTCGACAGGCAACCGTCAGCGGCTGCTGCTGGCAAAAACTCTGCTGCACGATCCGGCCGTCCTGGTCCTCGACGAACCCGCCAGCGGACTTGACCCCCGCGCCCGCAACGAACTGCGAGCCATCATTCGGACGCTGGCCTCGCTCGGAAAATCCGTGCTGATCAGCTCGCACATCCTGCCCGATATCGAAGACATCAGTGATCAGATCGCCATCATGGAAGCCGGGAAACTGGTCCTGCACGGTGACCTCGGCAGCCTGCAGCAGGCACATGCCGATCAGCGACGCACTGTGCGGCTGAAAGTTGCTGAATCCGACCTCCAAAAGGCTCGCGAATTACTCCTGTCACTGCCGCAGGTCCGCACCTGCGAACTGGCAGATCGAAGCTTAACGATCGTCTTTGAGGGCGAGGACACCAGCGGCCTGCTGACAAATCTGCTGCAGGCCCGCATCCGTATTACGTTCTTCTCCGAAAACGAAGTTGACCTCGAACAGATCTTCATGCGAACCACTGCAGGGAAAGTCACATGAGATATCTGCTGCAGTTTCCCGAATTCATCCGCTCCAGCCCGACGTGGATTCGCGATCGATCAGGACTGCTTTCCGGCTATCTTGTGGGACTGACCGCCCTGATTCTGAACGCCGGCATGCTGGGAATAATCGCTCTGCTGATCGACAGTCCCAGCAGCTTTCGCCGGCTGCTGCAGACACTCGATTTCGGCAGCCTGCTGGGGCTGCTGTTGTGCGGTGGTGCCATTGCCGCAGTCACACTCCTTGTCCCCCTGCGACAGACCGGACTGTTCCTGGCCCCGCGGATCGGACGTTACTTCGACCAGATTGTCTTAAGCGGCATTTCGCCCATGCGTTACATGGCCGGCACGATTGTCGGCCAGAATCTGTTCTTCGCCCTGATCCTGTGTCTGATGCTGCCCTGGTTCACACTGGCACTGTCCATCGGAGGCATGCATTTCAGCACATTTCTGGGCAATCTGTTTCTGATCTGGCTGTACAGCATGCTGCTGGCAGTGACCACAGCAGCACTGTCGTTGTACATCACCGAACCGCTGGCCTTTGCCGCAGTCTCTGTGGGCTCACTGCTGGCGTCGCTGATCAGCCTCCTGCCTGTTCCGCTGCAGCCAGGGCTTGTCACGCCGGTGCCCGCACTGCTGGCCAGTGTACCGCAGCTGATGATGGCGGCTGCTCCCATGTTTGGCAGCCAGCTCGGATATGCTGAGGTCTTCGTACTGACCACCGTGGTGATGTCCGCCGTCATCTTTGCAGGCTTGCTGCAGCTGCATTTCGGCCCGCTGTTCGGACTGATTCGCGATAACTCGGCGTTCGGCGAAGTCGTCCACGAAGGTGACAATCGGCTGAAACGAAGATTTCGATTTCGACTGCATATACAGCGTCCGTCCGAGCTGGCGTTTTTCTATCAGAATCGCAGCCGCCTGCTGTCTCGCTGGGAAGGCCTGATTCGCTGGGGTGGCAGCCTGCTGCTGCTGGGCACCATTGCCGGATTCGGCTGCACGCTGCTGTTCGCCGGACTGCGGATAATGCTTGTCGGTACAAACACTGCTCTGGCAGCCAATGCCGGTTACATCACCTCCGTTGTGCAGGCCGCCTATATTGCAGGGCAGTTGGGTACAACGGCCGTGGCTGTCGTGGCTGTGCTGGTGTTCTCACACAATCGCTGCACTTTTAGCCTGCCCATTTGCGTGGTGCCCGGGGTTCGCCTGCGAGCCGGTACCCTGGACTGGGCCGCATTTCTGCTGATCGTGGGAGGTACCGCCACTGCCGTCAGTCTGATTCTGCTGGACGCCGCCGGCCCCTGCCAGCGACTGATGTCGGTCGCCGTCGGACAGACCAGCGACTATATCGCACAGTTCGCGTCCGTACAGGTCGCTCGCTGGGCCGTAGAGCCACAGTTGATCGTCGTCACGGCTGCCCTGACGGTGTACCTGATGCAGAGGAATTTTTGCCTGCATTTCTGGTCCAGAATTCTTGCCAGCATTCTGACCGGGTTCTTTTGGTTCTTCGGACTGGCCATCGTTCCTCTGGTGGTTGGAATGATGCTGCATGAACGAGGATTTCGGATTGAAACCCTCGATCGATATTCAGAGCTGGGACTCCCGCTTGCTCTGCTGTCACCCATCATGGCCTCGATCACTCGGTTCACCGAAGGACCGTACAACATGAAATGGGACCAGCCCCTGCATGGGTTCTACGCACTGAACATCGGCATCTGGCTGCTGCTTGGCACGCTGCTCATGGTACGCGAGCGGCGACTGAAAAAAGCAGATGACGCCTGGCGCAACGGAAGGAGCGGACCATGATGCTGCGATTCATTCTGACCTGCACCTGCCTGCTGACTTTCGCAATCTCCACTGCTCACGCCCAGGTGGCAGCTACACTAGCCAGCACCGATTACCCAGGACTTGATATCCAGGCAGTGCTCGGCTGGGACGGCTTCATCGACGCGCGTACCCCCACACCAATTTCCTTTCTGATTTCCAATAACAGCCGGGACGTGCTTGAGGGCACACTGGTGCTGCGAGAACCAAACACTTTTCGCACTCTGGTACTGGAAAATCTCACTGTCGGTCCCGGCAGCAAACGGCAGTTTGGGTCCGTCATTCACATCGCTGACTGGGAACAGTGTGAAGCCTCATGGGAAGGTGCTCGCGGCGTCCTCTGGACTCGCCCCGTTTCTCTGATCGGGCTGCGACAGTACGCGGCAGATAAAGCCGCACTGCTGTACGTGGAAGAAGGTGGCCGATCGCTCAAATTCAATACGCCGGAAGGGCAGCCAGTTCTGAACGGTACACTGCCAGGAGATTTCATACCTCCCGGCGGCTATGGCCAGCAGGTTACACCACTGTCGATTCCGCCATGGCAGCTGCCAATACATCCCGGACCACTGACGGTGCTCCGCGGCCTCGTACTGGCTGACACACTCAAACCGGAATCACTCAATGACGCCCAATGGAATGCTCTTGGCCGCTGGGTCTGCATGGGCGGACTCGTCTTTATCTCCCAAAACTCCACCAGACTGTCCGAACACCTGCTGCAGGCCTGCCCGCTGCGCAATGACGGTCCTCCCAATGATGCCGCCCGCATGCTGATCGGGGCCGGCAGCCTGTATCGCCTGCCCGGCCCGGAAGGTACTGACAACGAACAACAATTGCAGCAGGTCGCTCAGATCGTTGCGCTGGAACCTGGGCGAGTTCTGCCGGGTGCCTGCCGCACTCTGGAACTGGAAGACTGGTCGGCACCAGCGTCGGAAGTAACCCTTGGTCGAGTCCTCTCAGTGCTGCTGATTTACGCCGCTCTGTCGTCGCTCACGCTGATCATGTTCCGCAGTACACGCCGCTGGATCCTGATCTGGACCACCAGCGTCGTGGCCCTTGCCAGCCTCGGGGCAGTCGCCGCCGGAATCTCCGTGCGTTTAAGCCGAGGCGACATGACCTGTACGGTTTTTTCCGAACCCGGAGCAGGCGGCATCGTTGAGACGGCCGTTCTGAAACTAAACTCCGCCGGCGGCAGCAGCTTCCGCACAGCCCTCACCGGACAAATGCCCGACATCCAGATCAATCACGACGAACCAGACCGCCGCTACAATTACTACTACAGAAACCCAACAGAAAACCAGCTGCGCACATGGCCGGCATTCAGCCTGACCCCCAATCTCTCTCCCGAAACACCCGGCCTGTGCACCGTGTCCGTGCCGATTTCACCATGGGGTGAAAGACATCTGCGGGCTGTCGATTTTCGACGCGTCAATTCACCGCTGCAACTCAAGCTCGACTACCTGCCCGAAAACCAAACCGGACCGCTGCAGGGGCAGTGGCAAGTCCGGGTCACCGGCACCTCAGCCTGGCGACCCGCGAATATCACCCTGAAAATGGAGATTCGCCATGTGCGACAGACAGAAAACGGCGCACTCAGCCCCGACCAGCTGACCTCCACACTAAGCATCCCCTTCAGCAGCAAAACAGACGCGCCCGAATGGACCGCAGAAGTCCCCGCAACCAAACTTTCCTGGACGCCACAGCAGATCGCCAGCTGGATTCGCTCAGATCAGCAAACCGAACTGGCCCCCGGAATGGCAGTCCTTTGGCTGGAAGGCTCCGTGCTGGAACCGGCAAATCTGAAGCCTGATGAGGCTGCTACCGAATTCACGGAAGTTGCTGAAACTCAGCACCGATTCATTTACCAGATCCCGCAGTCGCTGATCCCCGCAGCATGGCTGAACCTGCTAAGAACGGCCCCCTGAAGCCCGCACACAAGTCAGCCATCCCTGTCCTGCCCACGAGCCGGATTCTTCCAGGCCCACGTGTCGTCCTCGCGCAGCCGCAAATAACTCTGATACCGAATCATCGGTATCAGACCCTCCGCCACCGCCGCCTTCACACCACAATGCTCTTCATGAATATGTGAGCAGTCCGGGAAACGACACCACGGAATGAATGGACGAAACTCTACGTAATAACCGTCCACTTCCTCCAGAGCCAGATCCCATAACTCAAATTGACGTATCCCCGGCGTATCACAAACCCACCCGCCGGCTGTCAAAGGCACCAGTCGCGCACGCCGCGTTGTGTGCGTCCCCTTGTGACTCCAGTCACTGACGTCCGCCGTCGCCAGCCCCAGCGCCGGATCCACAGCGTTCAGCAATGATGACTTTCCCACCCCGCTCTGTCCGCTCACCGCCGTCTGACGCCCGGACAGCAGCGTCCTCAGCTGCGCAATCCCCTCACCCGTCCGAATACTGGCCAGCACCACCGTATACCCCGCACGACCATAAGCCCGGACATGCGGGAGCAGGGTTCGAGTGTCCACGAGGTCGCTTTTGCTGATGCAGATGATGGGCATAATGCCCCGCTCCTCTGCACACACCAGATAACGATCCACCAGCTGCGGCCGAAACTCAGGATCAGCAGCCGCATTCACGATCAGCACCTGATCAATGTTGGCCACCAAAATGTGCTCACGCCCATGACTGCCGCGAGACAGCACGCCGTAACGTGGCTCAACACGCTCAATCACGCCCTGGCCGGCATCGCCCTCCTGACGAAACAGCACACGATCACCCGTGACCACCACATTCCGGGCATCTCGAGCCAGTGAACGCAGGATGCCGCGAACCGAACACGAATACTCGCGACCAGAATCATCACAACGAACCAGAATGTGCAGCCCGATAAAACTGACGACCCGACCACGCTGACACGTCGACTCGTCCACAACCCGCAACAGTTGATCACCCTCCGCCCGCACACCAACCATCGTGCGGCGACGGAACAGATCGCCCCGCGATGTCACACGCTCCTGACGTGAAACATCCTCAGCCGCCTCCTGATCACTCAGCAGGTCATGCGTCAGATTCTGCTGGCGGGCGCGAGCCTGCTTGTTGCGACGCAGATCCACCCGCACCTTATCACCGTAGTTCTTCGGTCGATGATGCTTGCGTCCCTTGTCCGCCATTACCCGCGCCCCTTACGGACCAAATATGCGGCACTACAGAATTGCAGCACCCTTCACCTGAATTCCCTTCAACTGCATCTTCAGCTCTTCCACGTTCGGCGAAATTTCAAATGCCGCCTCACGACTGATAATTTCACGCATCACAAAGTCATACAGACTGTCGTTGAACAACTGCATGCCTTCGGTCTTGCCGATGCGGATCGCCGCCCACAGCTTCTCGTCCTGCTCCTCCATCACCAGCTTGCGAACCGTCGGATTGAAACTCATGATCTCGACAATCGGAACACGCGGAGGCACATCCACAATCGTCTTCAGCAGCTTCTGTCCCACGATGCACTTCATGTTCATCGCCATACTCGCGCGAATCGCCTTGTGCATGTCAAATGGAAACAGGTCCAAAATACGCGAAATCGTACCGGGGGCCCCCGGAGCGTGAATGGTTCCAAACACCAGGTGCCCCGTTTCAGCCGCATGAATGGCCGTCTCAAAGGTTTCCCGGTCTCGCATCTCACCCACCAGCATAATATCGGGATCCTCACGCACCGCATGCTTCATCGCGATGTGAAAGTCAATCACGTCCTGACCAATCTCTCGCTGGTTGATCAAACACTTGTCCGACGTGTAAATGAACTCAATCGGGTCCTCGATCGTCAGAATATGCTTGTTCATATTCCGATTGATCCAGTCCAGCATCGACGCAATCGTCGTACTTTTGCCGGAACCCGTCACACCCGCCAGCAGCACCATCCCCTGGTCATACCGACAGTGCTCAACCATGCAGGCCGGCAGAAACAGCTTTTCAAAGGGCGGAATCGAACGCTCAATTTTTCGCGCTACCATGCCGACCTTGCCAAGCTGAGTCAGCAGGTTCACACGGAAACGCCACGGATCATTGTCCGCCGAAACGACCTTCGAAAAGTCAGCCCCCCCGTTCATATGAAAGATATCAAGATTGCGCTGGTCCATCATCGGGAACGTCAGCTCAATCATCTGGCTTTCACTGATCGGTGGCATCTCCAACTCACGCAGACCACCACGAATACGAAAAATCGGCGGTCGCCCCACCTGCAAATGAATGTCAGAACACTTGTGCTTGATCGCCATCCGGAAAATCTTGTCAATCTCCAGATCTTTACGAGGATCAAACGTAGATTTTTTCCAGTCAGCTATCAGCACCATCGGTTTTGCCCCGAAAATCTTCGCCCGCTGTAATTACCAATCAAGCCCGGACTCAACAGTCGGCCCAGACCCCGTTATACCAGGTTACAGAGACTCGTGCAGCATTCCAGCCCCGAAAATTCAATCGCCCCGCAACAAGTTCCACCTGTTCATCGGTCACAATACGCCGCACAAATCGCTGATTTTCATCTGTTTCAGCCCAGCCCAATCGGCATTGACACCGAAAATCGAGTCCCCCGGCCAGGCTCGCTCTCACACACAATCTGTCCCCGATGAGCCTCCACGATCCGACGCACCGTCGGTAAACCCAGACCACTGCCACCCGAACGAGTCGAAAAGAAGGCCTGAAACATCCTGCTGCGAGTCTTCTCGTCCATCCCCCGACCCGTGTCAATCACCTCCAAGACCACCGCTCCCGCTCGCACCCGAGTCAACAATTCAATTGAACCACCCTCCGGCATCGCCTCCAGCGCATTGCGGCACAAATTCGCCAGCGCCTGCCGCATCAGAGCCCTGTCCAGCGGCACCGGCGGAAGATCACTGTCCAGATGAGTCCTTAACTCCACATCCGCAGCCTCCGCCTGCGCCTCCAGAAACCCCACATACTCCGAGACCACATCGTTCAGCTGCCCCTCCTCCAAATGCAACTCGCCAGCCCGAGCAAACTGTAGAAAAGCATTCAGAATCTCCTCCAGATTCCGACACTCAGCACGCAAACTGCCAATTCGCCGCAACATCCTGCGACCACGAGGCGAATCATCCTCACCCAAATCCTCTGCCAGCAGCTCCAGATTCATCCCAATCGTCGAAAGCGGATTACGAATCTCATGCGCCAGTCCGCCAGCCAGCGTCGCCAGCTCAGTATTCTGAGCACGCAAGAGCTCCCGCTCTCGCTCCCGAGATTCATCCATATCAAACACTCCCCACCGAAAACGCTGCCGACCACAGCCACACCCTATAAAAAGAGCCCGGCAGATCGTTCTGCCGGGCTCCGTCTTTACGAGCAGATTCTCACTCGTCGTCACCACCAGCGTCGGCCTTCTTCGCCAGCAGCACCGCTTTCCGCGACAACCGCACGCGATTCTGATCGTCCACCGAGATCACCTTCACTTCAAACACGTCGCCAATCTTCACCACCTCAGACGGATGCTTCACGAAACCGTCCGACAGTTCGCTGACGTGACACATGCCGTCCTTGCCCGGAGCAATCTCAATAAAAGCACCAAAGTCCTTAATCGAAGTCACCTTGCCGGTGTAAACACGGCCCGGCTGAATCTCTTCACAAAGAGCCTCCACGCGAGCCAGAGCGGCGTCGGCAGACTGAGCATTCGCGGCGGAAATCGTCACTGTTCCGTTTTCCGCGATGTCAATCAATGCCCCAGACTCCTCCTGAATCGCCCGGATCGTCTTGCCGCCAGGACCAATCAAAAGACCAATCTTCTCTGGATTGATCGATGTCTGCACCAGCTTCGGAGCTGTGGCAGAGACGTCCGTGCGAGGACGACGGATCGTCGTCAGCATCTGACGCAGCAGCTCCTTGCGGGCACGCAAAGCCTGCTCCAGAGTATCACGGATGATCGCCTCGCTGATCCCCGCAATCTTTAGGTCCAGCTGAATCCCCGTAATTCCTCGACCCGTACCCGCCACCTTGAAGTCCATGTCACCAAAGTGGTCCTCGTCACCCATGATGTCCGTCAGCAAGGTGTACTTGTCGCCTTCCGACACAAGCCCAATGCTGATCCCGGCCACCGGCTGAACAATCGGCACACCCGCATCCATCAGCGACAGCGTCGCTGAGCAGACCGACGCCATCGAACTGCTGCCGTTGGACTCCAGAATGTCAGAAATCACCCGGATGGTGTAAGGGAACTTCTCAGGAGCCGGGATCACCGGTGCCACTGAACGCTCCGCCAGACAACCATGGCCAATCTCACGGCGCCCCGGACCACGCACCGGCTTGCACTCGCCCACCGAAAACGGCGGGAAGTAATAGTGCAGCATGAACCGCGATGCCTCTTCACCAAACAAGCCGTCAGACTTCTGCTGATCGCGAGTCGTTCCGAGAGTCACCGTGGCCAGCGACTGAGTTTCACCGCGAGTAAACAGGGCAGAGCCATGCACGCGCGGCAAAGTCCCCACAGCCGTACTGATCGCTCGCAGATCCGAAATCTCGCGACCGTCAATACGACGGCCCGCCAGAATCTGATCACGCACCACACGCTCCTCCAGATCATGGAAGGCATTGGCAAACTGAGCCTTCGTAAGACCACTGGCCGTGACCTCAGACTCGTTCGGGAAGTGCTTTTCAATCAGCGACTTCTTCAAAGCACGCACACGCTCAGCACGCTCCTGCTTCATCTTCGCCGTCTTGGCTTCCGTCAACGCCGCATACGCCTCAGACTTCAAAGTCGCGTAGAACGGATTCTCAGCAGGCTCGGCAATCACCGGCAGATCAATTCCAGCTTCAGACACCAGCTGCAGCTGCAGCTGACACAACGCCTGAATGTGACGATGAGCAAACATGATGGCATCACCCATCTCCTTCTCTGGAATCTGCTGACCAAAACCCTCGATCATCAGAACAGCATCACGAGACCCGGCGACAACCAGATCCAGCTTGCTCGTCTTCATCTGCTCGACGGTCGGCATCAGAACCAGCGACTCGCCCTCCATCCCCACTCGCACCGCAGCAATCGGACCACGAAATGGCAGACCCGATACCATCAGCGCTGCACTGGCCGCCGTAATGCTCAATACGTCCGGGTCATTCACCCCGTCGCAGGACATCACGTTCGACATCACCTGGACTTCGTCAAAGAAGCCCTTCGGAAACAGCGGACGAATCGGACGGTCCGTCAGCCGGCTGGTCAGAATCTCGCGAGTCGTCGGGCGACCCTCGCGCTTCAAATATCCGCCAGCAAAACGACCGGCCGCAGCCAGACGCTCACGATAATCAACCGTCAATGGGAAAAAGTCCGTCCCGGGTCGCGAAGGACCACTCTGGGACGCACAGAACACACTGGTGTCACCAAACTGCAACAGCACCGCTCCAGATGCCTGCTTCGCAAGTTCACCCGTCGTAATACTGAACTTCTGACCCGCAAATTCCGCTTCTACCGTTACCTTCTTCACAACACATCCTCACCCGGACCAGCCGGAATACCGACCGGAACCGCGCCAGGCTACTCTTCCAGATCCCTCTACCACTCCAGCAACTTCACGACATCAGATCCGCATGCAGCCAACTGCAATCACTGACAACTCAAAGTCACCGACAGGAAGCGGTAATCCGCTACGAGCCTGCGGCCCCGATCAAAAACTGACAAACCCTCAAACAACCAACCTGACACGTATCAGACTGTTACTGACCCTCACGCCCGCAAATTCGCAGGCCCTCACACTTTCCAAACCACAAAACCCAAATCACATCCAACAACACTCTGCCGCTTACCAGAAACACTCGGGGCGTCGCCGATTCTCTCCAACAACGCCCCGCACTTCGTCACTTTCGGATGTTCAGGCGACCAATGATCGACTGATACCGAGCCACACTCTGCCGCTTCAGGTAATCCAGCAACTGCCGGCGACGACTGACCTTGCTCAGAAGACCACGACGCCCCGCGTAGTCCTTTGGGTGAGTTTGCAGGTGCTCAGTCACAGCCTGAATCTCAGCCGTCAGAACCGCAATCTGCACCTCAGGCGAACCCGTATCGCCCGGCTGCAATGCATACTGGGCCAACACCGCCACCTTGTGCTCAGGACTAATCGACATCTTCTGCTTTCCCCGCTTTTTCACCGGCCGCACGCCGGGTACACCTCCGCCAGTCAATACCAGCAGGCACGTGACCTGGAACGACGAACGGCCAAACCTGCGTCTCAACTGCAGCCGCATACTCTGCGGCTACCAGCCCGGCGCTCGAAATACCGCCGAGAGCAAACCCGACGCTTGGTTCCTATTATGCCCGGAAATGCTCCGGGAATCAATCCAAAACCATCCTCTCGGCCGTTCCGGCCCCGCCATTCACCCGAAATCCGGGCAAAACCACCGTTTTTGCAGACTTTCCGATCCCAGAACTCACTTGTGGTGCTCGTGCTCCTTAAACAACACATGCTCCCGATCACCACCCGCCACAACCCAGGCCAGCAAATCGAGAATTTCTTCACGAGTCAGTTTGTTCAGTACACCCTTCGGCATAATGCTCACTTCACTCGCACTCCGCTCCTCAATCTCTGACTTCTTCACAGCGACCAGTTTGTCAGGCGCAGCCGGGTTGTCCAGAACCTTCAACTCCCCGCCAGCATCCTCCAGCACCAGCCCCGTCACCACCTTGCCAGAACTCAGCACAATCACACTGGACTGATACTTCGGCTCAATCTTCTTCGACGGATTCAGAATGTGGTCCAGAATGTCCATTCGCGAATACTCCGCCGGCAGCTTCGCCAGATCAGGCCCCACCGCCACGCCCTGGCCATTCATACGATGACAACCCACACAGGCCGCCGCCCTGAACAACTGCTGGCCCACCGCAAAACTGTTCGCACGATGCGTCAGATGCATCACATCACCCGCCAGATCGTCCAGCTGCCATTCCGTGTTTCGGCCCAGATACTTTAGTAACTCGTCCTTCTGCTCCAGCTTTGCTGCCGCCAGATAACCTGCCGGATCCGTCTCATAACCCCGTAAATCAGACACCACATACAACGCACCATACATGCGACGCCAGTGACCTGGATACGTACAAACATACGGGTAAATTCCAGGTTCGCTCGGTGTCTCAAAATAAACGGAAGCCACTTTCCCCGGCTGCACCAGTTCGCTCGCCGCCAGCACACTGCCCGTACTTGGCACAAAACCTCGCTCCGCAGCATCCGCATCCCGCCCCGTCGATTCCGCCAGCTCGCCCACCGCCGCCATCGTTCCCGGCTTCACGATCGCCAGATTGTGCGGCATGTTGTCCGTGTTCGACAAACGGAACTCCACCGGTCGACCAGCCTGCACCGCCACAATCTCACGATCATAAATCATTCTCTCAGGAACCGTACCCAGCGCTATCAGTGGCACCACCACCTCACTCAGCTGACGCTCCAGCGACAGCCTCGCCTCACCGGAAAGTCGCTTGCCCGCTGCCTCCGCCAGCCCCACTGCCACTAAACCCGCAGCAGAATTTCTCCGCCGTGGCTCAAGCCCCGACAGATATTTTACCGCCCCGGCACCCAACACTGCCGCCTGAGCCTCCGGACGACGATCCTCAGGAATTGCCGCAAGAGCAGTCAGCACACTGCCGGTCGATGCGCCCGACTGGAGCAGCCCAGCCAGCACCGCCGTCTTCTCCGCTTCAAAACCTGGCAGCTGCGATAATGCCAGAATCCCAAGGTCCTGCAGCGTCTGCTCCGCAGCAGTCACCAGCACCTCAGCCGGCAGCTCCTGCTTTCGCAGACCCGGACCCGACCAGCTCATACCCAAACCATCGCCACCGCCATTGTCAAAATAAGTTGCCACTATCGGATGCAATCCCGGCTCAAGCCGCACCTCACCACGCTTCTCCACAATCCCGTGCAAACCGTCATTGTCGATCAGCAACTCGCCATTGATGTAAAAACGCGAACCATCGTCGGAACTGATGAAGAACACATAACGACCAGCTTTCTCAATCCGAATGTGGCCGCGAAACATCAGGGCAAAGCCGTCACGAGTCTTAAGGATCGGCTGATCCATCACGATCTTCTCAGCCACTCCACTCGCCGACGGCGTCAACGCCTCCAGCGTTTCCCTCGCCACGTTCGCCGGATTCGGAGCATAAAAATCCACCCGCAAACCCGGCTGTACCAGTTGCGCAGCACCCCGACTGCCCTCCAGCGCTGGCAACAGCGCCGCCAGCTTTGGAAACAGTGCAGCCTGGGCCGATTTGGATGTCACCAGTGGCAATGCCCGCAACACGTCCTCGCGAGTCAACTGGTCCTCGGCCATCGCAGCAAACACCGCATCGCCATTGCCGTCAGCACTGATCCAGGCAGACAGCGCCACCCGGCGAGTCTCTGCTGAACGAGCAGATTTCGCCAGTTTCACGATTCGATCGCGGACCCGCACCAGTTGATCGGCAGGCTGAGCCGCCAGCAGACGACTTAGACTGTTCAGAACATTCACACTGGCCTTCGCATTCAACTCCTCAATCAACGCAAATAACTCCTCCGTTTCCGCCACCTTCCGCACACCAGCCAGTCCCGTCAGCGCAGCCCGCAAAGTCTCCTGTGGCACACTCTCACGAGTCAGTATCGCTCGATAAACACCTTCCGTCTTCTCCATCTTCAACAAATCTTCCACACTAGCATTCGACAGCGCATAAGCCTCGGCATTCCGACTCAACTTCCCGCCGGCAGCCAGCACTCCCCGCACCGCCCCATCCAGATCAATCACCCCACGCGCCTGCTGAATGACAAATGTGAGCTGTTGATCCTGCTCAGTCTGCATCGCCGCAAATAAAATCTCTGCCGCCAGCGGCCCGCGAGTAAAGGATGCGGCAACCACCGCCTCAGCACGCACCTGCGGAGATGCATCCACTGCCCGCTTCAACAACAACCTCTCCCAGGCCTCCACATCCAGCACAACTGCTGACTCGTCCAGCACCACCGGTATCGTCCGACCCGGACCAGACTCTGCCGCCGCTGATTTCGATACTGCTTGCTTCCGCCACGACACGTCCCGGGCCAAATCCCGCAACACACGAACCGCAGCAGCACGAGCATCCTCCTGAGGACTCTCCAGCAGCCCCTGCAACAACTCAAAATCCGTCCGCCGGGTCCGCTGAGTGGCCCACAGCGCTTCCACCAGCGACCTCGCGTCTTTTGCAACCTCAGGCAGCATTCCCTTGCGCCAAGCAGACACAGCCGCAGCTACCTCCGACTGGTCCCGCCCCGTCAACTCCAGACGCGCACGATAACGTTCCGCCAGCACCGGCGAACCCAGAGATCGAACCACCGCATCTGTTGCAGCCTTGCTCAGTTGCAACGTCGGCTGCACCGGACGCCCCTCCGCCGTAACCCGGTAAACACGCCCATGCAGATGGTCACGACTGGGATCCCGCAGATTGTGCTGCATGTGGCCAATGATCGGATTCTGCCAGTCCAGCAAATACAACGCACCGTCGCCACCAATCTCCATATCACTGGGTCGAAAATTCTGATCCGACGAATACAGAATCGGTTCCACTTCGCGAGCAAAAAATCCGGCACCACGCTTCTCAAACCGATACTGCGTTACCCCCTGAAAACCAATCACATTCGCAATCAGCAGATTGCCACGGTTCTCCTCCGCAAAATGCTGACTGTCCAAAATGCAAATCGCCGGCACCGGACGCACTCGCTTTTCGTACAGTTGCGCCGGAGCCCCCCGACCCGGCATCCCAATAAAGTTCCCCGTTCCGCCAGTTCCATCAGTCGCAAACTGATTGCCCCACTGGTCAAACACATCTCCATGCGGATTCGGACCAATCGGAAAATGAAAATCAATGTCAAACGTCACCGGATCCCACTCATAAACACCAGTCCCGCCAGTCCCAAACCGCTTCGTCGGCCCCCATGGAGTCTCAAAGTTCTCAGCATGGAAAATTCCCCGTGAAAAATAAAACTTGCCCGCCGGACTCATCACAAACGCGTTGGCCGTGTGATGCGTGTCCGCAGAATCCAGACCATGGAAAATCCGCTCCCGAACATCGGCCCGATCGTCACCGTCCGTATCCTTCAAAAACCAGATATCAGGAGCCATCGCGACCAGCACGCCCCCGTTCCAGAACTCAAACCCAGTCGGGTTATGCAGACCATCAGCAAAAGTAATGCAGCGATCCGCCACACCGTCCACATTGTCGTCCGGAAGAATCAGTAGCTTGTCGTTCATCGCCTCCAGAGGATTCCAGTGCGGATACGTCGGCCAGGCAGCCACCCATAGGCGACCATCCGGATCCACCGCACTCTGCACAGGATTCACCAGATCCGAAAACATCTCCTCCGATGCAAACAGATTGACCTTCATCCCCGCATGCACCGTCATCTTCTCAATCGCCTCGGCCCCGCCCAGAAACTTGTGACGGCCACCCTCCAGTTCGCCCGGCTTGTTCGTCCTGACCTCCAGTGGCTGCGGCAGACCAGCGTCGTCAGGCTCCGACTGCTGACCGTTTGCCGCTGCCCAGATCACAGCGTCCCGCCGCGCTGTCATCTCAGTCAAAATCTCCAGCTCACGCTGCATCACCACGAAATTTGTCTGCCCCTCAACAAACTGCAGGCCCGAACGACCGCCAAAAACACTATAGCCGTCCGTCGCCCGATACACGTTGTGCCAGTACAGGTTCTTCGCCAGCACTGCCCGACGAATCAAAAGCAGTCTGTCCGCTGGCAGCGACCCCGGATTCACTACAAATGCCGACCGCACAATCGCTTCCGCAGCCACCTGATTGCCCCTGTCATTCAAATGCACACCGTTCAGTGTCAGTTCGCCGGCAGCTGCCCTCGCCGCAGCCGATTCCGAAACAGCCCGACCAAACCGATCACGCTGCACGCCCGCCAGATTTCGCACCACACTGCCGTCCCAGGCTGCCTGCGCAGCAGCTTGACGAGTCGCCTCGAAGAGATTCACAAAAGGCAAACCCAGCTCTGCAGCCACCCGGGCCATCTCAGCCGTGTATAGCTCCAGACTGGCGTTCGCCTCAGAACCGTCCGGCAGCTCGGCTAGCCGCAAATCCTCAAACCATGTCGGGGAACACAGCACCACCTGCGGAGCACTCCGGCCGTTAAATTGCTGCCCCTGAACCTGCTTCACGAAAGCCGTCAGCTCCCCCCGGAATTTCTCCAGACCCTCAGCTCCCGCCCACGACTCATTGTAACCAAAACACGCAATGATGACGTCCGCACGAACCTTGGTCAGCCACTCATCCGGACTGCCAAAATTGTCCGATCGCGGTCGCTCTGTCAGTGAATCACCACTAAAACCCAAGTCCCGCAGCACTAGCTTGTGCTGCGGATATGCCGCCTGCAGCAGCGTCTCCAGCCAGCCGGCATGCTGCATCCGATCAGCCAGAGTATTGCCGATGACCGCGATCCGAGCCTCAGGCTGCAGCCGCACCGTATGCTGAGCCTGCAGCAACGACGGGCTGAACTGCAGACACAAATACACCAGCAGCAGTCGCCACACTCGCAGCGACCACGCAGAATCAAAGGAAAGCAGAGCAGCAGAGCAGGGCAGGGACAGCGGATATCGCATGGGAAGACTCCGAGGCAGGATGCGGAAGCTATGGATTCCGAGGGTCAGCATCTCAGGTTCGGCCGACTAGTCAAGCGAAGAACTATCCCGCCCAGCCAAACAAAAAAACGCTTCGTGGCCTCCCCCCGGAACCACGAAGCATTCTCAAACCCCAGCACGAACACTCAGCCACCGTAACCGGAGCCATTCCCCTAAAAGTAAACACTGGCACCCGCCCTTGGCTCGTCATTGTGCATACCCCGAAGGTAGTCGTAGTCAACACTTGAACAATGAGCCGTCCAGGAACCAGCGAACGTGCGGAAATGCCCTAAAATCTTCAGTTCTTCGCCCCCATAAACCGTTGCTACGTCAGACTGGCAGGCATCCGTTCGATACTGTGCCTTGCCGTGCACACGGTGGATCTGGTACGAGCCCCCGGGAATGTATATCGGACCGGCATCCGCAGTCTTGTTGCGATACACCCAGCGCTCCACTGCCCCCACCTTCGGCGACTCCACGCATGACTTCGCATCATACTGACGTCAGTTGACCTGATAGCCACCCCCGGCCGACTCGATGTCAAAATACCGAGTCGTCTCGCAGTCCGTGGGTTTCAGAATGCGGTGCGGACGCAGACAGTCACCATGCTTCACCGTCCCACAGTTCTTCTACTTCGATCCCTCAACCACAAACTTCAGCCATGGAATGCAGCCACAGCCATAACGGTCGTCATCACACTTCTGGTCGTCAGGACGATAACCCTTCGATTTGTCGACATAGCCATAACTGTCCCTCGAACCCATGCCGTAACCAAAGCCATAGCCCTGCTTGTCATCACGGTCGTAATCACGTCCGTCATGGTCACCGTCGTAGCTGTCGCCGCAGCGAGGATTTCCGCTGGGCCGGCAGTCGTACGAGTACGTCAGACTGCTGCAGGGATGAATCTCCTGCACACAGTGACTGAACTTAATCGCCACGTCGGCACGTTCGCCAGGACACAACACCTCGCAGTCCTCTTTCACCGCGTTGTTGTAAAGGCACGAATCCTTACCCAGCTTCGTAAACGGCTGCACACCGCTCAGTCTCAACTCAAGAAAACGAGCATTGCAGCCGTTCAACGGCTGCAGGCGATACTTCTGCAGCTCCACCTTCAAAAACGGCTGCACACGACCATTTGCAAGCCACCCATCCCCCAGCGGCCCGTTATGATCCAGCAGCTTGTAAAATAATGTCCCGTCCGAATTGAATTTTCGATCCTGCAGAGCCAAAGGAATGTCATACGACGCTCGAGGCAGCACGTTGCGACGAACCAGATCACACTCCAGTTCATGAGTCAGCAGGTAAAATCCCGCCAGACCAGACCACACTTTGGGACCCGCCACGTCCATCGCATGATCATGCAGCCACATCGTGCTGGGACTCTCCGTAAAATCAGGCTCCCCATTCAGCAGCGGTAAAGTATTCGGGTAGTAATAATCCCGTGCTCGCCCCGGCAGAACACAAACATTCGGATAGTCATCCGCATGAGCCGGACCGTGCCCCCCGTGCAGATGAGTCGTCAATTCCACGTCCAGCTTATTGTAAGTTCGCACAACTTACGGCTGGCCAACTCGCGAACGAATCGTCGGACCACGTATCGATCCGCCATAAGCGTAACGAGGAATCTTCACGCCCGGAACATACTCATTCAAAACTCGCCGCACCCGAAGATCGAAATATCAAGTCGGATGGGTCTCATACAACGGAATATCCGGAAACCCAGCATATCGCCGCTCGAAAAACTCCGGAGCAATCCAGTGAAAAACAGCACCCGGCTGCCACGGAGCCACACCCTCCGATGTCGGCGCAAGATCCACAGATATCTCGCACACGCCTGCGTAAACGGAATATAATTTCCCGGCAGCACCGGCGCGGCAGCCAATGCTCTGCCAGACCGCACGCCAGGCGAACGAACCGCCGCACCACCTGACCCCATGCCCGTCGCCGGACGATTCGGAGGCCCCGCAATACCGGCAGCTAACCCGCCACCAATCGCAGCCAAACCCGCACCACGATTCAACACACCGTGGCGACTACCCCGTTCTTCCATCTCCGCACCCGCTCCCAGATTCAATGCCGCAAAATCCCGCCGCAACCACACACCTCTGGGAACTTCGCAACCAGCATGCCGGAAAAATTCTTTTCCCCACCCCCCCAAAAAAGAAATGCAACAATCCCCTGAAAACACGACGCAGGGAAATCGCCGCCATAGTGACAGGCAAGTAAAGCTTTACTTGCACCGCAACAGACTGTTCAAAAACACAGTTCCCTCGACACCCAAGAGATTACTTACCAATTCCGACATATCCGACACTTCCTGCACAAACCCAGTATCAGGCAGGCACGTTCAATAAGTTCCACACAAATGTGAACTGCGACTACAGACCATTTGCCCGCTCAACACTGTCAGTGAATGATTGACAAAGTGTAAAGGGGTAGATTCCCGTCCCCCCCCGGCCTCCAGGTCGCAACATGTCTGACACAAACCTCCTCAAATCGTCAGCACCAGGCTTTATCGATCTCTCGCTCCGCCGATAACGCGTCCGAAGGAGTCGAGCGTCGGCAGTTTCGCGACGGCGATCGCTCACTCCGCCCAGAAGTTGCCGAGCTGGCAGACGCCATCGCCGACTACAAAATCAGCCATCGCCGCCGCTTCATCACCTTCGAAGAACTCTACGAAGTCATGATGTCCCTCGGCTACCACCGCTGATCGCACGCCATAAACTGCTCAATCGACCAACAGCCCGCTGCCACACTGCAGCGGGCCTGAACCGTTTGTATCCAGTCGCTCAACGCACAGGCCGGAACAGATCCACACGATCATGCGTCGTGTACAGTCGCCAGTCGCTGCCATCATGAATCAGCATCCCGCTCGACCGATTCTCCGATAACGGTCGCAATGGCTGCCCCAGGCGTCGCCACTTCACCAAATCACTCGACTCGGCCAGAAACGGTACCCAGCGGCGAGGCTTCTCGGTGTCGCCCGTGCCATGCAGAACAGCTACATACCGATCACCCAGCTTTTGCACCTGATTCATGGCAATCATCTGAGAACACCAGGGCTCAGGCCCCGGCACAATCACCGGCTCATCGCTGACATTCGTCCATGTCTTCAGATCCCCTGACTCAGCCAGCCAAACCCCCAGATCACGTCGCTCATAAAGCAAATACCAGCGACCATCCCGATACAGACCGTTCGGAGTCCCAAATGGGCCAGGCGGAATCGGATTGCCATCCCGCAAACGCACATCCAAAGTCCCCTCACGCTGCCAAACCAGACCGTCCACTGACGTCATCAACTGAGCCTGATCATTCAAACCCTCAGAAAACATGTAGTACCGGCCGTCCTGCCGCACCACCATCATGTCCTCCACCCAATAGTCCTCCACCAGTGGCCCCGCACCATGCCGCTGCCAACGCACTCCGTCAGACGATGTCGCATAACCCAGCTTCATTCGCAATGGCTGACGGTCAGGATCATACCCCGTGTACCACAACTTCCAGCCGTCAGAATCCCGCAGAATCCAGCCACGCTCGCGAATCTTTGCGTCCCACTCCCCCGGACGCCCGGTCAGCAACGGCACCGCAACCGCTGATTCAAAGCTGACCGGTACATCCTGACCGCTGGCACAAGCCCCCCCAAAGCACAGAGCCAATAAACACCACAGCAACCGCATACCTGCACTCTCCAGCCACATACACAGCCCCCTCTGCCACAACGCCCCCATCGCATAAAAAAAGAGCCCGGCGTTGTCACCGGGCTCCCGTCAACCGCTCAATGGCTGCCTGACACCGCATCAGTCCGGCAAACGCCGAATGCTGACGTTCCGGAAGCTCACTGCATCCCCGTGACCAGCAAAGCCAAATGCACCAATCTTGCGATCCTTGCCAGGATGTGGCCGACCACCCATGTACTCAGTCACCTTCGCAAGGTCCGCGTTCAAAATCACGTTCCCGTTCAGTTCCACGCGAATTGAACTTCCATTCACGGTCACTTCCTGGAAATTCCACTGACCAGCAGAACGCAAAAATCCACGCTCAGCAGCAACCATCCCATACGCAGAACCGTGATACTGGCGAGCATCCAGTTTGGCGTAGTTGGCGTGCTCAGAATCCAGCACCTGCAGCTCGCACATCGCGTCATAGGCCGGATCACCCTTGCCGTCCGTACGAATCGCCAGACCATTGTTGCCAGATGGCGGAGTATTAAACTCAAGACGAACGGCGAAATTCGCATACTCTTCAGAAGTGTGCAAAATCCCCCCCTTGCCCTCGCGACAGCGAATCGCGCCGTCCACAACTTCGTAATTGTCCACTGCCCCGGCCCAGCCCTTCAGGTCAGTGCCGTTAAACACGGACACAAAACCGTCCGCAGCACGTTCACTCAAAATCTTCGCTGACTCCTCAGCACTGATCTCTCGCAGATAGATGTTCTTCCAGCGAATCTCACCACCATGCGTCTGCAGACAGATCGGACCACTCGCAAACAATGGCTTCTGCCGGTCCCAGAAGTTCTCCATGATCGCATTGTCGACAACCATCTTGCCGTTCAGCCAGACCGATGTTCGAGCACCAATCTGACGAATTCGGAAACTGTTCCATTCGCCAAAAGCCTTGTCCGCCAGCACCGCCGGATCCTTCCCCGGAGCACCCGCGCTGTTGTTCCACAAGCCACCACTGCCCTTGTCAGCACCCAGCTTGAACTTCGCCTCTTCCGTAAAGTCCCAGATCTGAACCTGCGGATTAGCTTTCAGGTAAATCCCCGAATCCGCCTTCGGAACCGTACGGTAATCAATCAGCAACTCGTAATCAGTGTAGTCCTTGTCCGTTACCAGATAAGCACCGTGACCATCATTCACCAGATCGCCGTTCTCGACCGACCAGTGCTGCTTCGCGTCAGCCGTCCACTCGTCAATCTGCTTCTTCCGCATGTCTTCAGGCATACGAGCCAGATCGCGAGGATCAAAGTGCGGCATGCCATGCCAGCCCTCAAGGTCCTTGCCATTGAAGATCGCATGAAACCCCTCAGGTGGCTGCACGGCAACTGCAACAGCCGAAAACACAGTCAGGAACGCAGCGGCAAGGACTGCCTGAATTGGCGTTCGAAGCATAGACACTTTCTCCGGTAGGCGGGATCTGATTGACAATTGCCTCAGAGAACAGCCGGAGCCGTCTAGGAGGCAGAGCTGTGAGAATAGTCGAAATTTCTGAATCGGCCAACACCGACAACCCGATGTGATGGAAATTTCATCAGGGATTCCCGGTCGCTGCCGGCAGCAGCTCCGACCCGACACCCGCCAGCCGCAGCTCACGCGCAAACAACACCCGCCCCGACTGCTCCAGCTCCGGTTCCAGCACCACCTGCAACTCGCCCGGAAGATCCGTCTCCAGCAGAAACAACACCCGATCAGCCGGAATCCGCACGTCCCCCACCCGACCTCGCCCCGGCCTCCATAAGGCCCGCCGAAATAACCCCTGAGTCCTGGCACGATGACGCAGCTGCTCTTCCGTGAACTCCGACTGCCCCCCCCACGGAAACATCGGATTCTCAAAATATGCCCTCAGAAAATCTCCCAGCACCGCTCGACCTGACGGCCGCAGACGAAATTGCCGCTCCCCCGCTGACCACACCAGCGGCCAAACCTCATTCTCGTACATTACCCACGCCTCGTCCCCCTCCCGTACCGACAGTCCTGCACCCGCGTCAATCACCACCCCCGTCAAATTCCCGCCCGTCACCGACAGCTGATTCAGTCGCAGACCCCAGTCCGCCAGCTCAACCCGTGATCGAGACATCACCAGCTCACGACTATACGGCGGAATCCGACAGCGATACTCCGCCTCCGTTCCCACCACTGCCGTCGCTGACACCTGCTCATCCTGCACCCCGGATGCCAGCAGCGTCTGACGACCCGACTGACGCAGACTGTAGTCCGCACCCTCCGTTACAAACAACTGCCGAAATGCCAGCACATCCCAGTGCCGACTATCCTCCGCCAGCGCCACCAAATCCGCTCGACTCGACCGCACTTCCTGATACCCGCGTCGCCCCACCCACCAAAACAACACACTAAACAACAGCACCGCTCCGCCAATACCCACCAGCGGCCACGGAAATTTCACCTCCGGCTGACGAGACAGCCACCAGCCCCCCGGATACAGCACCAGCACATACAACAACGCCAGCAGTCCAATCAAAATACTCGAATGCTCAGGTTCAGACGTCAGCCGCAGACGCTCCAAAATCCCCTCATCATCCCGCAAACGCTGCTCGTCAGGCTGCAAGTGTACACGCGAACCGGACGCAGCAGCAGAATCTTCCGCCACTCGCCGCGGAGACTGCACTGCAGCCACCAGCGACTCCGTCAAACCGCCTCGCTGCAGCTCATGCCGCATCACCTCGCCCGCACCCACCACAAACTTCTCAAACGGCTCGTTCAGTACCGCCAGCAGCCCGGAAAAACGCAGCCGCTGACCATTCGCATCCAACAACAAATGCAACTCTCCACCACGCTGCAGCCAGCCCAGCAAAGCAGTCTGCCGAGGCTCCTCCCAGTTCGGCACATGATCCAGAAACATCGCATGCAAACCATGAGTCGCCGTGGTGTACGGAGGAAATACCTCCTCCGACATGTGCTTCACAGTCGTCGGAATCCGCTCCAGACTGCCCGCCCGATCCAGCAGCACCACCGGCAGCAGCCGCTGCTCCTCCGACTGCAGCCAATTCTCCTCCTGCACCAGCCGCGGCTGATCCACCGGATCAAACACCGTCACACCCGCCGATGTTCGCAGCTCAAGCTGCCACGTCGCATTCGAATCCGATATCCACGGATAGAATTGCACCCAACGCCTCGCCGATGGCCCCAAAAATACCGGCTGCTCATACACCGCACCCGCACGACGCAACACCCCACTCACCATCTGCATCGTCAGCACACCCTCCACCGCGTCCGACGACAAATTATCCAGCAACAGCGAAACCGGCTGAAATTCCCCCACAGTCACCCGACCATCAAAGCCCCACGACGCCTCAGCGATTCGCACACGAGCCGACAAGGACGTCTGACCAACAGCCTCCTGGGCAATCAACACCACCAATGCCAGACTCAATAACAGCCCGCTGATTCTGCCCACCCGAAAATACAGGCACACAAGATTCACAAGAGCTTCCCTTCGTCCCCGCACACCGCAAAAGCCATCAGACGCCAACCTCGTCCTCACGCCCAAATAACCGCCGCGCTCGACGCAGCACCAGCCAGCGACAACAACACATTAACAGCCAGTGCCAGATCGCCACCACACAACTTAACACACAAGGCACCAGCATCGGCCAGTCACTTAGCCCCTGCTCGCCAAACCGCGAGCCCGAAAATAATACCGAATGATTCGGATTCAATGCCCCCAGCAATGACTCGTGCGCCATCAGAGCCCCGTCAATCCGAAACAACTGCCGTACCCCATTCGATAACTGATAACCCAACAACATGCCCTCAGTCACTTCCACATAACGCCCGCTCCAGTCCCGCCCACGAACCAAAGATGACTCGCCAATCAGAAACACCGAACACCCCACCCACGCCAATGACACCGCCACGGCCGTAAACACCGAACGCGACTGACTCCGAGCCCCACCCCCCGTCAATAACCCCAGCCACGCCAGCAAATGCAGACCCGTCCACGTCGAAAATACTGTTAGCACCAGGTAAAACAACAGCCACAACCACTGCCCCAGATTCGACAACTTCACGCCACCACCGGACTGAGCAGCCATCAGCACACTCGACAAATTCACCGTCAGAATCGGTGTCGCCACAACCATCATCAAACGACGCATCCCCGCAATCTTCTGCTCCAAAATCTGCCGGCCTGTCAGCGGAGTCGACAGCAGAGCCTCGAGGGTCTCACGAGCACGCTCGGAACTGATCAGTGTCGCAGCCTTCACCGAAACAATCATCAGTGCCAGCAGCCACGCCACCCCCCACAACGCCCCAAATCCACCCCGATTCCGCTCAGCAGCACCAAAAACCACCGCCAGCAAACACACAAACAATGTCGGAAACTCCAGCGCCACCAGCATCCGAATCAAGTATCGAGCACGACCTAATGACTTCTTCTCACGCTCACGCCACGCCACCGGATCCAGCTCCGGCCACGACTCGCGGTCCGCAATCACCTGCACCCCGCCAGCACGATCATTCAGTCGCTGAAAAAAAACATCCAGACTGCGGAATACCTGCAGCATTAGGGATGACTGACTGGCAAACGCCCGCCGGAACAGCAGCACGCGAGTCATCGTGATGCAAAATAAAACAGTCAACATCGTCGGCACAGTCGCGGTCAGCACACACCAAACGGGATCGACCGGAAACCGCGCCATCATCAACCTCAAAGGACCGTCCGGGCCCCCGGAAATCTGCACCGCAAAGCCATGCCCCGACATGCCATCCACAAACTGCCAGATCATCCACGGTGTCGGTATCCACACCGGAGCCAGTCGAGTCAAAGTGAACAGCACAGCAGACAGCACGTATGACGCCACAAACGCACCTACCGTCGTCGTATACCACGCACTGCACATCAGACCAATCGACCCAAACAGCAAACACTCCCAAAACACCAGCCACAACGTCGACCACAACAACCGCTCGTCCACCCCGCCCAGCGAATACACAAATGCCAGCATCGGAAAACTTAACAGCAGAAATGTCAGCATCGGCATCAGACGACTGCCCAGCTTCTCCAGCACGATCGTCAACGGCGAAAGCCTCGTCACAAACAGCGTACCCAGCGTGTTACGCTCCTTCTCTATCGTAATCGAACCACAAACCAGCGATGGCATCAGCAACTGCACCGCCAGAAACAAGGTGGGAACCAGTCGAGGAAACAGGATCGAACCTGACCCCATCAGACTCATTGCAGCAGGTTGCCCAAAACCTATGCTGATCGCGTTCCGCACCTGATACTGCATCAGGTCTGAAAGTGAACTGCTGACCTGAAACAACACCCAGCCCAGCAACAGCAACGCCCCCAGAAACCTCACAACGTAAGTCCGCCGACGAGTACTCAGCTCGATCAGCTCACGACGCAGCAAAGGCAGCTCCGGAATCAGTCGCGGAATCCTCACGCCGTCTTCCCCTCTGTCAGCTTCATGAACGCCGTCTCCATGTCCATCGCCTCCGGCTGCAGCATCGTCAGACGAGCACCGGCAGCCACCAGCCCGGCATGCAGATCGGCTATCGACAAATCCTCCTCACGCAGACGCAATGCCCAGCGATCCACCTGCTGCTCCACAGACTCCACACCCGGAATCGCTCGCACCCGCTCATATAACTCAGGCCCCGCATTGTCCGCCCGAATGTGCACCACCCGCATCAGCTGCAACCGTCGATAAATCTCATTCAATGAACCCTCCGCCACCATCCGGCCCAGCTCAATAATGCCGATCCGAGTACAGAGCTGAGCAAGCTCGCTCAAAATATGGCTGCTGATCAGAATCGTTTTGCCCATCTCGCGCAATGCCTTCAGCAACTCACGCATCTCAATCCGCGCACGCGGATCCAGACCACTCGAAGGCTCGTCCAGCAACAACACCTTCGGATCATGCAGCAGCACCCGCGCCAATGCCAGCCGCTGCTTCATCCCCCGCGACAATCCGTCCACAGGTGAATGCGCCTTGTGAGTCATGTCGGTCAGCGTCAGCACATCATCAATCACACCCTTCCGCTTCGATGTCGGAATCCGATAAGCCGCCGCAAAAAAATGCAAATACTCAAGACTGGTCAGATCCTCGTACACACCAAAAAAGTCGGGCACAAATCCCATCACGTCCCGAACCTTCTGCGGCTGTCGCAGAACATCCAGACCACACACATAAGCCTGCCCCTGAAACTTCGGCTGCAGCGTCGCCAGCACCCGAAATGTCGATGACTTCCCCGCTCCATTCGGGCCAATAAACCCAAAAACTTCACCCTCCGGAATCTCCAGAGAAATCCCCTTCACCGCCTCAAACTTCCCATAACTCACACGCAAATGCCGCAAACTGATGGCCGCAGGACGCTTCACGCCACCAGCACTGCCACCGCCCGACAACGATTCCGTCACTGACACGTCGTTCTGCATCACACCACCCCCGGAACTCACCCGCCAACCACTCGGTACAATCGCCGAAATACCTCAATCCGCTCGCCACGCAGACGCATCACCACCAGCACATACTCCTCCGGATTGTCAGCCGAAGACATCACCAGATCCTCCAGCGCATCAGACCCCTGCGGAGATAACTGGCTCAACACACTGAACACACCCTCCCCAGCCACCTGCTGACCAGTCACACTGCCCAGCAACGCACTCAACATCCTCGCACGAACACTTCGAACATCCTCCCACGATCGCGGTGCCGTTCCCGACTGCACCTCACTAAACTGCTGGCCCAGCACCGGAATCGACTGCCCCTGATGCACAATCAACGCCTCATACTCGCCCCCAGACTGCTGCGACAATGCCCGCAAACCGGCCATCAAACGCCACCGACCGGCCTCCGTCGACACCAATGCAGCATCTCCCCAGTCAATCGCCGGTAACTCCACCCCCTCAGGCTCCAGTGTCAAAGTCCTGAAACTCACAGGTGACCACTGCTGCACGCTCTGCCGCATAGAAAAATTCTGCGGAAATAAGCCCTCATAAGCCGGCGCCTCGTCCGTCGCCATAGGCACATCTCCGTACATGCCACGGTTCAGATACTGATCCCTCGTCTGCACCATCAGAGCACGCCGCTGAGGCAGCTCAACCTCACGACCACCACCAAAAAATAACGTTTCAATCGTCGACTGCCGTACCACCGCACCGCCAGCATCCAGATCCGTAATCACCAGCACTCCGCCCGTGTCGTCACTGCTCATGTAGGCATGCGCGACAGCGATCGTCAGAAACGTAAATGCCGCCGTTACCACCGGAAACAGCAGCCACGTATACTTCCGCATCCGCAGCCAGCCCAGCACAAAATAATCCACTGGACCAACCACCAGCACATAACCCAGCAGAATCACCGCAATCACCGACACCGGTACCATCTGCACGTCCGATGGCAGCAATGCCGCCTCAGCCTGACTCAGCAGCGGTGACTGCTGCGACCGCAACGACAAAAAACGGCCCTTCCACTGCCGACGCCAGATCTGCAGCTGTTCAGAACTCACATAATATCGGTCTCCGCCCTCCGGTGGTCGCGTCAGCTGCACGTGACCCTCGGGTTCAGTCATCACCCACTGCTCTTTCGAATAAATACCACGCTCGTCCCGCTGCGCATCCCGGAAAAAACGTCGAGTCAACAAGAGATCACTCGGTTCCTGAGAACCAATGCCCCGGTACACATCACTTTGCTCACGAACCTTCCACAAAAAACAGATCGTCCGACGCCACACGTCCGCACTGCCGGCAAGCACCGACAAGTCCTCCATCACCGGAAACAGCACCGCCCGCCCCAGTCCCGCTCGACTTAGCACCGGAGCGCCCGCTCGGTCAGCCACAATCAACAGTCGACCGTCATCATCCAGCGTCAAATCAGCCTCAGAACCCAGACCCTCACCCATCAGACGACGCAGGAAACCCAGCTGCTGCGGCTGCAGCCGCTCTGCAGCCTCCACAGCGACACTGCCCCCAGCTCGCACCCAGACCTCAATCGCACGCTGCTGCGCCTCTGACAGCAATCCCAGCGCACCATCACTCAATAACAGCACGTCAAATGCACAATATCCCAGCGGATCCTCAGACAAGACCTTCACATCCCACTCAGCCGCATAATGCACAATTCCCGGCGTCGTCTGCAGTGCGCCCACACCGGCTCCCGCCGCCGAACCGCCAATGTCCAAAACCTCACCCTCCAGCTGCTCGCCAGAAAATGACTGCACACTGCTCATCGCCTCCGACAGCAGCAAACGCTCCTGCAAAAACTTCCGGTTCACCGCAGCCACACGATTCCGCGGATCATCACTCGCACTGCACATCACAAACGCCCGCTCCAGAGCACTGGTCATCAGCAGGTCAAATGGCTCCGCCAGACCCTTCCGCCCCGGAGCTGATGTCAGCTGAATCCGCTCGTCCCGCGTCACAAACCACGCCCGAATGGCCCAGTTGCGAGTATCCGAGGTCTGCAGCGGCGGCAACAACAAACTAAACTCATAATCCTGCCCCGCCAAAACAATCCCGTCCCGCCGCAATGTCGCCAGACGGTCAGACTCCGATGTCAGCTCCAGGGCATCATAAATCTGCAGCTCCAGAGCACCCTCCAGAAACTGAGGCTCGTTGTACTCCAGTCGCACATTCACATGAATCGGGGCCGCTGTGCGACCACGAATACTGCCCAGTTCCAGCTTCATCCCCACTCGAGGCTGTCCGGAAACTGTCCCCCCAACCGCCGACAGTCCCCAAACCGCCAGCAACATCACCAGAACTCTACGCAGAACTCCGCGTCTCATTCCAGTACCCCTCGAGCCCTCTGGAAATACCACCACTCAAACAACATCAAACCAAATGCCACAAGTGCCAATACCCACCAGTACGGACGGTCTGCCTCCAGACGCCCCGTCTCACCCGTCGCCACCTTCATCTCCGCAAACTTCAGCTCTTCCACAGACACCAGCGAACTCTCCGACACACTCAGTAAACCCGTACCAACCACCGCCACAACATCCTCTCCCTCCAGCACGTCATACCGACCAACCTCCGCCGCCGGGATCCCCGTCAGCATCCCCGTCGCCGTCGTCCGCCCCGCTATCCGAGCTCCCCCTGGAGTCTTCACGGAGTACTCCCGATCAGCTTCCAGCAGAATCCCCGGCAATACCCCCGTCGGTGACGCTGATACCTCCGACAGCGCTGACTGCTTCATCGAAGCCTCCACCGCATTCGCCGCCAAAATCGGAAACCCCACCCGAAATGGCAACGTCGAACGATCCGTGTGAAATGTCAGCCACCAGCCCGTCCGCAATCCCTCACGCTTCTGCAAAATCAACGGCCCCGCACTGCCGTCCACCAGCACCTCATAACCACGCTCCTCCAGCTCCTTCACACCCACATCCGACGCATACGTCGGCTGCTCGCCTATCTGCACGTCCGCCAGCTGCACATGCCGCAACAGCGGCGCTGTCCGGTTCCAGTCCACCACCACACTCGCCGATTCCTGCAGACCTACCAGCCCACGCACGTCCTCAGGGATCACACCCACGTGCACCACCACACCCGCACCATTCTCTCCCGCTACACCAGCACCCGCAGCATCCCCGTCGGTCACCACCATGTCATAATCACTGCCCGCCGGCTCACCGCCCGCACTGAGCTCCACATCTACGTTGGGCAGGACAGACATTGCACGAGCCCACCTGGGAAGACCAGCTGCCACCCACACACGCAAAGGACGAGTAGCCGGCAACGACAGCCAGCAAACATTGTCCGTTTCCAAAGAATCAAAGCCCGCAGGTACCAGACGAGCCTCCAGCAGCACCGGACCCGTCGCCCGCACCGGAATCATCAGCCGCTCCGACTCCTCACGCCCCACCTCCAGCTGCTCCGTATGAGTCTGCTGGCCGTTCTCAAAAATCTGCAGCTCCGCACCACGCAGCTCGTCCGCAGATCCCGAAACTCGGACAAACACCTCCCACTCGTCACTGCCGCTGCGGCGAGCACTCAATTCGGTGATCCCCAGATTCGCCGAACCTGCATCCACTCGCTTCACCTCAAATGCAAACGGCAACTCAAAATCCACCCGGTCCGGCAGATTCCCGTCCGTCAGCACCGTCACCTTCTCAATCGGAAACGAACCCGTATACGCCGCCGCCATCCGCAGCACGTCGTCAAGCTGCGCAGGCAGATCCGTCGGCTGCACACGCTCAAGTGCCCGCAACAACTCACGACGGTCGTCCGTAAACTCAGTCAGTCGCCGACCCGTCGACGCAAAAGTAAATAACGCCAGCTTCTGCCCGCCACGCAGATTTTCAATCTGCTCACGCACCTGCTCACGCACCACATCCAGACGACTCTTCCCGCTGCCCTCCTCCCGCGCCGCCATGCTGGCAGAACAGTCAATCAACAACGGAGTATACTCGGCAACCTCAGCCTGCGACGGAATAAACGGCTGCATCAAAGCGAGCACCAGCAAACACAGCAACAACGCCTGCAACAGCAACAGCAAATTCCGACGAAATCGCTGAAACGGCGAATTCACCCGCTGATCATTCAGCACACTGGCCCACAACACCAGCGAAGGCACTGCCACACGAGGTCGACGGAGCTTCAAAAAATACAAAATCACCAGCGGAATCAGCGCTAGAAAAAACCACGCACCGTACAGATTGACGAAGCTCAAAAACCTCATCGCTGCACCCAGCCCTGACGACACATCCGGTCAAACAAAAAGGCCGAAAATGACTCACCCGCACTCACCGACACAAATCGCCCCTGACGACTGCGACACAAACTGTCCAAAGACTGCTCCAATGCCAGCCGCTGATCATGATACACATGCAGCAACTCACTCGCATTCGTAATATCCAGAGTCTCCCCGGTCTCACTGTCCACAAACCGCAAATCACCCTGCACGTCCGGATGAATCTCAGACTCACTCAAAATCTGCAGCCCCCAAACCTCCAGCCCCGCACTGAACAACAGGTTCAACGGGCGAGTCAGACTGCCGAAGGTCAAAAAATCACTCAGCACCACCGCGATCCCTCGACCACGATGAAACTTCAGCATCTGCTCAATCGCCTGCTCCACCGCAACACTGCCACCACCCTCCACACCCTCAAAAAAATGCAGCAGCTGCCGCATTCGAGTCCTCCCGGTGCCGGGCGGCAACATCCAGCGACTGTCACTCGAACCCTGCACCGCATACGCACTCACCCGCTCACCACTCAACAACCCCATGATCCCCAACGCCGCCGCCGCCTGCTTCGCCCGCTCCAGCTTACCACCACTCAGCATCGATGCGGATGCATCCACCAGCAACACCACATGCAACTCCTCCTCATGCTGAAACTGCTTGATGTAAGGCCGCTGCAGTCGCGCAAATATGTTCCAGTCCACATACCGCAGATCATCACCCGCCGCATAGTCCCGGAAATCCGCGAAATCCGTGCTGCTGCCGCCCTTGCCAGACAAATGCTCGCCACGCGCCCGATTCGTCAGACGACGCTCCGGCCGCAGACGCATACGCTCTATTTGATGCAGAACCGAGTTGTCGAACAGCGACGTAAACGCCGCCTGAGTCCCCTCAAGCACAGCCTCAGCCCTCCGTCGACAACTTCGCAATCACCTCGTCAATCAGCTCACGCAGAGAAACATTCTCCGCCTGACCGTCATAATTCAACAACGCCCGATGCTGCAGCACCTCAGCAGCAAAATAACGCACATCCTGAAACGACACATGCGCCCGCCCCTGACTCAAAGACCGCACTCGAGCAGCACGGATTAAGGCCTGGGCAGCTCGAGGACTGGCGCCGAAACGCAAAAATCGCTTCACACGGTCAGTCGCAAATGCGGAATCCGGATGAGTCGCGAGGACCAGACGACACGCATAATCCCGCATCGGATCACTCACTACCACTCGCTCCAAAACCGTTCGCAAATGCAAAATGCGAGCCCCGTCGAGTACCGGAACCGCCTCATATCGCTGCTTTAAAATCGTGCGAGTCACCACCTCGTTCAATTCCTCACGATTCAAAAATGGCACCACCACCTTAAACATAAAACGGTCCAGCTGCGCCTCCGGCAACGGAAATGTCCCCTCCTGCTCAATCGGATTCTGAGTCGCGAGGACGAAAAATGGCTGCTCCAGACGATACGTCGTCCCGCCCGTCGTGACCGTTCCCTCCTGCATCGTCTCCAGGAGGGCCGACTGCGTCTTCGGAGTCGCACGGTTGATCTCGTCCGCCAGCAACAACTGAGTAAAAATTGGACCCTGACGAAACTCAAAACGATACTTCCCCAGATCATCCGTCGTCATGATGTTTGTGCCAATCACGTCCGCCGGCATCAGGTCCGGAGTAAACTGGATGCGACGAAACTGCAGCTTCAGCGCACCAGCCAAAGCCTTCACCAGCTCCGTCTTCCCCAGACCCGGAACACCCTCCAGCAACACGTTGCCACCACACAGCATCGCCGTCAGCACCGACTCCACCACTCGCTGCTGACCCACAATCACCCGACCAATCGCCTCACGAACCCGCTCGTACTCCGCACGAAACGCATCCGCCTCAGACTGCAGCTCTGACAATGCCAAATCACCGCTCATCGACCGGTCTCCCCTCAGACCAAAACTTGCTGCTCACAACCACAACCATCCCAGCCCCACCCAACCCGACTACTCTTTGCCACGCTCCTGATCTCGCCGCCGCTTCAATGCCAGCAGTCGCGATGTCGTACCGTCCTCACCAGCCGCTCCACCCTCACCGCCGCCAACACCGCCACCGCCCGACACAGCCCCGCCAGCAGCATCGCCCGACAAACCCGCACCAGAACCAGCACCACGAGCTCCCGCGGAAACTCCACCCGCCGGACGCACCGCAGCACCCCCACCGGCAGCAGCACCACGCACCACCAGCGGACGAGCCTCACCCGAATCAACCGCCACATCCGAACGATTGCCACGCGCACTACGGACCTGCGTCGTACGCTCCAGCAAAGTTCCCAATGTCGCAGTCGACTCGCGAAGATCACGCCGCCACAATCGCTTCAGCCACCCCGCATCCAACTGCACACGCCGCACCGCCACATCCAGCGGCAACAAGCAGGCCGCTAGAATCAAATACCACTCAAAAATCGGACGACTGCTGCGCTTCCGCAAACGCTCGCCAAATAACTTCCGAGCTGACTCGACAGGATCCTCGTCAATCTCCAGTTCCAGCCCCCCCGTCGACTCTGCAATCTCTCGCAAAACCGCCGGATTCGAACGAAATCGCAAATACTCTGGCGAATACGAAACAATAAATCCCGCGTACGCCGTCTCTCGACGCGTACCATCAGTCGCTCCCACCAGCACCTGATACCGCCCCTCACCCTTCAATGGCATCGAGGTCTGATAACGCCGCGGAGCAATCTGACGCACCGCCTGAGACTGCTCGAAACCGTTCGGACCCGTCACCGAAACATTCACGTCCAGCAATGTCTCCTCCGGATGAAAATCCTCCACCACCACCACGCCCTCGTTGCCGTTCACATACGTGTAAACTCGCAGCGACTGCTCACGCTTCGTGCGGCTGATGCGAGCCATCGTTTGAGACAACAACTGCTGAAACTGATCCCACTTCACCCAGTCCCGACCCCAGCGGTCCGTAAAATCCGATGTCCACGCCGCCGTCACCCCCAAACCATAACGCCACACCGCCAAAATCGGATCCAGCTCCTCCTCACCCGCCGCCTTCTCACTCTCCGTCTGAGGCGCTGATAATACGACGACAGCTCGAGCATCCTCTTTGCGCGACGCCAGCACATAGCCATGCAGTTCAGGCGAATCTACAATGTCTCGCAGAATCGGATCCACGCCCGTCACCACCGGGACAAAATCCCGAGTCTGTATCTGGGTGCGCCGCAGCGTCTTGGCCTCCTTCACAAAAATTGAAGGCAACTCGTTCGGATCACTTGGAAAATAAAAACGACCGCCCGTCGCCCCCGCAATGTCCTGCAGCGTCGACGCATCGCCGTTGTGAGGAAATACAGCCACCGTCGAAACCGACACCTGGTTTTCAATGAATTTGCCCAGCAGCTCAGGAGTCGGGGCCTGAGCATCCCCGTCTGATATAATGATCATGTGCCGCGATGCCGCGTCCGACTTCAATAACGATGCCAAACCCAGCTGCATCGTCGTACTAAATGTGCTCATGTCACCAATCGAAGCATTGTTGATCTGAGTCACCAGGGATTCATACTCGCTGGCAGGAGTCAAATCGAAGATCCACTCGTCACCATTCATCGTCTGAGCCAGCACGCCTACCTCGTCCTGAGAATTCAGGACCTGAATCGCCCGCTTCGTAATCCGCTTTGCCCATGTATTGCCCTGCGGAAATTCACAGGTATGCAGAATAATCGCCAATGCACCCTTCGGCAGCACCTTCTTGTTCGTGATCTCCATCGAAATCGGCAAAGCATCCTCGACCAGCGAACCCTGCCAGCCACCAGGTCCAAAACTGTTCGGACCACCCACCATCAAAAATCCAATCCCCAGATTGCGGATCGCATCATGCATCGCCTGAATCTGAGTCCCCAGGAAGGCGTCCGCCGGTACGTCCGCAAAAATCACCGCATCATACGGCATCAGACTCAGCGGATCCTGAGGAAACTCAAGAGCCGTAATGACCTCCAGCTGACGGTCTCCAGCCCGCAGCGCCTGCTCAAGGAATCGAATCTCCTCAGGTCGACCCGCCACGTCCCGCACCAGCAACACCTTGCCCGGACCGTCCAGATACAAATAGTTCCGAACCTCGTTGTTCTCCTGACGTACGTCCGAATCCGCTGAAACCTCAATCCGCGCCGAATACTCGTAGTAACCCGGCTGATCAACACGGATCGGGACGGAATAACGAGTCTTCCCGGCAGGGAATTCAATCTCCCGCCGCGAAATCTCTTGCCCAGCCTCCGACAAAACCAATGTCCCCCGCGCCGCCTTCAATGAATTCAATACCACCGAAGCCTCATACGTCTCACCCTGACGCACAAAACGCGGCAGATCCAGACGCTCCAGCAACACCTCAGACTCATACACATAATTCATCGGCACCACACTGACCGAAACACCCCGCGCCTGCAGGTCCCCCAGCACGTCCTTCAACTGCCCCACTGTCTCAGTGCCGTCACTCACCAGCACAATCCGCCCCACATTCTCCTCCGGCAGCATCGCAGCACTCAATGCCAGTGACTGCTCCAGATTCGTGGCGTCCTGCCCCACCTGCGAATTCACAAATCGCTCGAACGGAAATACCACTCGCGGCGGATACTCAACAGCAGGAGTCCTCCCGAAAACCACCAGACCCGCCTCGTCCGTACCCGGCTTCTCAGCCGCCGTCGCCGCCACAAAATTCAACGCCTCAGAACGCCACGGACTCACCGAATCCGACACGTCCACACTGTAAACCACCGACACCGTATCACTGGTACGCACCGCACGCGGCTCCGCCAGCACAAAAATCAGCAAACCACACAACACCAGACGAATGAATCCAGCCCAGCCACCACGCCCCTGCGGCAAACCCGAATGACCAGCCGCCTGCAGCCACCAGATCCACGGCACAAACAACAACAGCAGAAACGCCCACGGACGCGAAAACTCAAGCTCTCGCACCAGCTCAAACTGCGGATACGCCACACCCCAGCGGTACAGAAAACCGAGATCCAGCCAGCCACGCTCAGTCCAGCGCAACGGACTGCCACCACTGACCAGCACCGTCGGCAATACCGACAGATACGCCAGCAAAAACGACGCCAAAAACGCCAGCAATGAAAGCCCAGCCGTCCACTGCACCGGACGATGCGGTCGCGGAAAAATGCGGCGGATCAGCTGTCGCAGCAGACTCAAGGCGTTAACTCCACTAATCGATGGTTGCCGGTGTCGGCCACGAGTATACGCCCGTCGGTTAAAACTGTCAGGTCCCAGGGCTGGTAGAATTGATGGGGATTTCGGCCCGGTGATCCGTAACGACCCAGTAACTCACCCTCCATCGTCATCACCGTCAAACGCGCCGCACGGTTCTCAATCACATACACCCGACCGTCACCCGTCACCCGCAAATCATAAGGATACGCGAGGGCCTCAAATTCATCCGACAACTTCAAAATTCGGCGAAATTCTCCCGACTCACTGAAAACCTGAATCCGGTCGTTAAACGCATCCACCACAAACACCTCGCCCCCACGCAAAGCCAGACCGCTGGGACGCTGAAATTCACCGGGACCCGCTCCATGCCGCCCAAACTGCAGCAGAAATCGCCCCCCGCCATCAAACTTTTGCACCCGCTGATGGTCCCCATACTCACCCACATACAAATTCCCCGTCTCATCCTCCAGCACTGCCACCGGAAACACAAACTGACCCGGCTCCCGACCCTCACTCCCAAACATAAAATCCACCTGCCCGTCAGACTTAAAAATCACCACGCGGTGATAATGAGTATCTGCAACGGCCACCCGCCCGTCACGCAGCTTCCAGATCCCCTCCGGATTCCCAATCCGACTGTCCGGCATCCGCCACTTACGCTGCAAGACCCCCGTCCGATCATACACCAGCACCCGACCCGCATCGTCCAGCACATACACGTCGTCACGCTCGTCCGAATACAAACCCCGCGGTGCCGGCAGAAAACGATCGGCCGCAGGAATCCGCCATGTGCGCTCGCCAGAGATCGGCAACAAAATCTCGGCACCGGCATCCGCTCCGCTACCACACCCGGACACACACAGCAGCAACAGCGACAACAGAGACAGACACAAACACAACCGCCATCCGCACAACAGCCGATACAGCCTCATACCCGCACCCCCTCCGCAAGCAACACCTCCACACTCACACGCTCTCCCGCACACCAGCCACCACCACCTGCACCCACATGCAGCAAACGCCACTCGCCCCCGCACGCACCAGCGACCACCGTCTCCCGCAAACCACCCGCCTCACGCGAACTCAACACCTCCAGCACCCCGCCACAAACCCGGCTGCCACCACCAGACTGCACTGCAACAGACTGGCCCCCCCGCAAATACAGCCGCTCCGGCCGCACACACAATCCACCACGTCGCTCAGCCGCCTTCAGCAACCACCCTTCACGCATCCCCAAAGCCTCCAGCAGAGGCAAGTCCAACCAGTTCAGCGGCCCGAGGAATTCACCCAGGGGCTTTTCAGGAGCCCCCTCGTACAGGTCCTGCACACCACTCTCATGCCACACTTGCCCCTCCCGCAAACACACCACCCGCTCCGCATGCCGCAACACCACACCAGGCTCATGACAGGAAAACACCAGCGATACGCCACAGCCCCGCAGCTGCCGCTCCAGCTGCTGCCAGTACCCCGGTTTCCGCACCGGATCCACATTCGCCAGCGGCTCATCCATCAGCAGCACACGAGCCCCTGAAGACACCGCACGCACTACCGACAGTCGCGATCGCTCACCCTGAGACAACTCGCCCGGATACGCCTCTCGACGCTCCCACAGATCAAACAGCCGCAGAATTTCGTCTGCCTTTCCGGCCGAAACCAACTCCACATGGCCCCGCACTGACACATGCGACCATAACCCCCCCGACTGCGGTACCCAGTAACAGGGCAGGGCACCTCCGCCACCCAGCTGACCACCCCGCTCAATCCACCCGGCTGTCGGTTGCTCAAAACCCGCCAAAAGACTCAACAAACTGGTCTTGCCCGCACCCGAATACCCCAGAATGGCCGTTACACCCGCATCAATGCGCAGCGTCACACCCCGCAATCGCTCACCCAGCTCCACTCCCCGCAGTTCAAACAGCACGCATCCACCCTCCACAGCCACCTACAGCGGATGCCCCCGCTCCAGCACCAGCAAACGATACTGCAGCTGCTGCGGCTCTCGCAAAGGCCGCAATCCAGCATCATACAGCCGCACACGCCACCCAGCCGCCTCCGCAGTCCTCACAAAATCCCCCGCATGCTGCCGACCAGCATCCCCAATCCAAACCACCCCGCCAGGCTGCAGCAAACAACCCAATGCATTCAGCAAAGGCTCATGACCGCACCGGTCATACAACACATCACTCGCAAAGATAAAATCAAAGCCCAGCACCCGCGGCACAGACTGCCAGCTAAACACCAGCCCCGCTCCACCAGACAAACCGTTCCGCTCCGCATTCCGCAATGACATCGCCACCGCAGAATCAGACTGATCCGAAAATGTCACCGCAAGACCGGCCGCCAGACCCGCCAGCCCCACCAGGCCCACACCACAGCCAAGTTCCAAAGCGCGGTGACTTCGCGGAGCAGACTGGAGCACCAGACGAGCAGTCACAGGGGCCGCCGCCCACAACAATCCCCAGTACGGATCCCAGCCGGATACCCCGGAACGCTCCCCGGCAACCGCCTCGTCCAGCAGCACAGCAGGCTCCGGCAGCTCCAGCTCAAAAAACCAATCGCCCAGTTCCACACGCTCCAGCGGCACTCGCTCACCTCACACAAACAGCGTCAGAACTGAGCCAAAAACCGCAGATCGTTCTCGTAAAATCGACGAATGTCGTCCACCCCAAAATGCTTCATGCAAAAACGCTCAATACCCAGACCAAACGCAAACCCGGAATACTGCTCAGGATCATAGCCAACCGCCGCAAATACCGCCGGATCCACCATGCCCGCACCACCAATCTCCATCCAAGAATTACCCCACTTCATATCCACCTCCACCGATGGCTCTGTAAATGGGAAAAACGACGGACGAAAACGAATCTCAACGTCAGGGCCCAGAAAACTGCGAGCAAACTGGCTGAGCACTGTCTTCAGCTGAGCCATCGTCACGTGCCGATCCACCAGCAAACCTTCCATCTGATGGAACATGCACGAATGAGTCGCATCGATCGTGTCCGGACGATACACACGACCCAGCGACACAATCCGCACCGGCGGCTGCACAGATTCCATCGTGCGAATCTGCACCGTCGATGTCTGACTGCGTAACAGCATCGGACCACCCGCAGCAGCCTGCGCACACGCCAAATAAAAATTATCCAGCGGATCCCGCGCCGGATGGTCATCCGGTATATTCAATGACTCAAAATTATGATGCTCGTCCTCCACCTCAGGACCATCCACCACCGTAAATCCAAACCGCCCCATCAGCTCCCGAAATTCAGTCATCACCTGAGTAATCGGGTGCAGTTTCCCGATCCGCAGACGGTCACCCGGCAGCGTCACATCAAAATCAGAAACAGCTCGCGCCGCAGCCTGCTGCTGCAACGCCTCCTGACGCTGCTCCAAAGCACCCGTCACTGCCGTGCGCACCTCGTTAAACCGACGACCCACCGCTGGCTTCTCAGCAGCCGTCGCCGCTCCCACCAGCTTCTGCAACTCCCGAATTCGACCGTTCTTCTGCCCCAGATACTCCACCCGCACACGCTCCAGCTCGGCCGCGTCCGCCACCGCCTGAATCGCCACCAAAGCGCCCGCTTCGAACTGGTTGAATTCAGTCAAAATATCCATACACCCACGCCCCCCCCACTCACAAACACACTCACCGGCACAAGCACGCGGCAATACTGCGACACTGCATATAAAAAAAACGAGCCAGCATGCTGGCTGGCTCGTTCGTGTTCCGTTCAGCCAGTTGCCCGACCAAACCTGTCCTGTGTCCGCAGACTCAGGTCGCAGCCTTGGCAGCCTTAGCCGCCACCACGATCTCCGCAAACACCTCAGGATTTCGCACCGCCAGTTCAGACAACTGCTTGCGATTCAAACCAATCTTCGCCAGACCCAGACCGTGCATGAAATAGGAATAACTAATGCCCAGCGCTCGAACCGCGGCTGTGATTCGAGTAATCCACAGGGCCCGGAACTCACGCTTACGCATGCGACGGTCACGAGTCGCATAGGCGCGAGACCGCACGATGGTTTCCTTGACGGTTCGCAGCAGTTTGCTGCGACCACCATAATTGCCCCGCGCCTCTTTAAACAAACGCTTCTTCGCGCGATGACGCGCCTTGCCGTACCGAACTCGCATTGAACCAGATCTTTCAATTCATCAGGATCGGAAATTTTTCCAGAACCCGCCGCAGACAACGCCACGACAAATCCCCAGGCAACTTCGCCAGACGCATTTCCACACGCCAGACAAACACACCCGGTGCAGCATCCCCGTGCTGCCCTCTGAACCCGGCAGTGACAATGAACACACCGCCGCAATCGACAATCGTCGACAAGTTACGCATCGCCAGTGCAGAGGACACCGATGCGTCAATCAAACACGCACACACTCCCACATCACATGCAGGGGCGCAGCGCCTCGATAATCTTCTTCGCCTCAGCACCGTCAACCACGCCGTCCTGACGCAGACCACGCTTACGCTTCGGATTTTTGTGACTAAGCAGATGCCCGCGATACGCAGATCGATGCTTCGCCTTGCCAGACGCCGTTACCTTGAAACGACGCTTGATTCCCTTATGAGTCTTCTGCTTGGGCATTTCACTCTCCGCAATTGCCAGAACCAGATTCCACCAGCCCGACAATACGCTGACAAATCTCAACAAAAACAAATCAAACCACACTTACAACAAACACACCAGTCAAACGCTACCCACTTACCAGCCAGCCACACAACCCTGAATTACTGTTCGGATGTGCAGAAAACGCGGGAGCCGAGCGGAGGAGTATAGAAAGCTGCGGCCCCGGTTGTAAAGCACTGAACCCCAATGACAAAGGGAAATTCCCAGAGGCACTGCCGGAATTGATACCGTCCACTCAACAAAACCACATGGAAACGCCCGTCTATCGGCCACAACCAGCCCAGCCAGACAACTTTTCAAACAGAAACAGCCTCGGAAAGTACCCGAGGCTGCCTCAACTCTCAACAAAATCAAATCTCAGACACCGATCGCCTGTCCATCCCCGACGCCGGACAATGCCGTCAACAGTTGCTCCGTCAACTCCTCCTGCCCAGATTCACCACAGTCCCACGAGCCGGATAGTAAGGCGGCAGGATGAGCCCCCGACAGGACGGACAACAAATCAGATGCACTGACAGTCAACACCGGAGAAGCGTCGGCCGGCAGGCCACGCTCAACCGACACAAACCCGCCACCCGAAATCCGAACAGTCGCCTGACAACCCCCAGGACCTGTTAGATTCAAGCCCACAGACGCCGTCTCCGCACCGTCCGCCACAACGCGACCGCGCAACAATTCCAGCAGCCAGCGAGTCACAGACTGCACGTCCGGCTTCCGCTTGCCCCAGCGATCTTCATTGCCATAATCGATAAAGCGGTGAATCACCGTCCGATCCAGATCCGGACAAATAATGTCGCCGGCAAACCGCTTCGTGTTCGTCATGTCGAAACAGTTGTCAGTACTCTCGTAAGCCGCATACGTCTCAGCGTTGTCCTGAAACAAACGCTCAAACATTTTCTGATCCTCACTCAGATTCGCATCGTCTGCATCTGCACCCTCGTCGCCCTCATAGACGACTCCGGTCGAATTGAAATACTCGCTGCACAAATCAATCACCTGACGAGATGTGATCGGGTTGTCAGGAGCCAGATGGTAGGTGAGCCCCCGGGCCTCAGGAGTCTCAAACAAACGACACATCACCGCTGACACCCAGTCCACCGGAATCAGATTGCGAGGCTCGCGACCCGTGAATCGCACGCGAATTGGAGTCTTCCGGCGACCGTCTTCACCCAGCGGCAATGTCGGGATCAACATCGCCATCAGACGCAGATACACAAACAAACCGTGGTAGGTGTTGGTGTAACCAGTCCGCGAATCACCGACAATCACCGCCGGACGGTAAACCGTGATGTGCTCAGCAAAATCTGCGGCACGCACCAGTTGTTCCGCCTCAAACTTGCTCTCTTCGTAGTCATTCCGAAACGTCTGCCCCGCCTCCAGACTGCCCTCCAGCACACGGCCGGACTGCATCCCGGCAACGTAAGCGGTCGAAACATAATGGATGTCGCGAATGCCCAACTCGCGGCACAACTGCAGCATGTGGCGAGTCCCGTCGAGATTCGTGCGCCAAGGCTCGCCCGCGCGGTCCTTCCCGAAAAACTCCAGAATCGCTGCACTGTGAATAATGCTGCTGCAGTGCTTCCGCAGCCACTCGCGGTCCTCGTCACACAGCCCAAAACCGGGCCTCGAGATGTCACCGTTCAGGACAACAGGGCGGGGAAAAGTGCGCTGATGCTCCTTTTCCCAGTACTGCAGTACCTGCTCGATCCGATCCCGCGCGTCGTTGCGTCGAGAACCCCGGACCACCACCGCCAATTGATGACCGTTCAGCAAAAGGTCGCGCAACAGATAGCGACCAACCAGCCCCGTTGCTCCCGTAATCAACGTATACATAACACTTCCAGTCCCATACTGAATGTCGGAAACAGGCAACAGCCAGCCAGCCTGCAAGGTCCAGAGACCGTATCCGGCCGCAGACAGACCCGAACAGCACTTCGCCGACGTACCTGCACTCCCGATATTCGTTCCGCTGCATCCCGCAGCCCATGATTCCATGAGCCCCTGAAAGGCCACACTATCCAACTCAACCAGCGGGTTCGCAACGGTTTTCAGACACCATTTCGAAATCCGCCGCATAACTCCAAAAGGAGCCTGTCAGACCCTGTTAAGCTTACAGAAACACCGCAGAACCCGCAAATACCGCGCCCCGCGAATCCTTCACAGCACGAAAATTCCCACAGGCCTACTGGGAAAACTTGAGCAACTCGTCGGATTTTGCTGCCAAATCCCCCGCGACGCCACCAGACACCGCTTTTCCCCCCTATTTCCCCTACTGCTGGTCCGATCGTCACTCTCCGCGCCGGCCACCCAAACTCCCCACACACCCCACAAATCAACAGTCCTGCGATTTTCCCTTGCGAAAATCCCTGGCATCAGCGCCCAGCCTGCGCATACTCTCACCCGTTCGCCTGCTCTGGGCACACTTTCATTGACTAAAATCTCGCCGTTACTCAGCCGGCGCTCCACCTCAAGGACCACCCGATGATCTCCTTCTCCGGTGTGATTCCGCCCGTCGTGACACCGCTCACCGCTCACGATCAGCTTGCCCCACAGGCTGTCGATCGCATCGTCCAGCACCTCATCGATGGCAAAGTCTCCGGCATCTTCGCTCTCGGCACCACTGGCGAAGGCCCGTCACTCACCTACCGCGTGCGCTACGAAATGGTGGAACGCACCTGCGAAGCCACCAACGGCCGGGTCCCGGTACTCGTCGGTGTCACCGACACCTCCTTCGCCGAATCTCTCTCGCTGGCCGAACACGCCCGGTCCAGCGGCGCTGCAGCCATCGTTGCTGCAGCGCCTTTTTACTTCGATGCCTCACAGCAGGCACTCCAGGACTGGTTCACCAGACTGGCCGACGAGTCCCCGCTGCCCCTGATGCTCTACAATATGCCGTCCTGCGTCGGGACAACACTGTCTATCGACCTCGTCGCCGCACTCGCCTCACACCCCAATGTCGCAGGGATCAAAGACAGTGGTGGCGATCTCAGATACTTCCGACAACTGTGCGCCGAATTCCGCGAACCCGGACGCTTCTCTGTCTTTATGGGCCCCGAAGAGCTGCTGGCCGATGCCGTCAACTTCGGCGCCGATGGCGGTGTCTGTGGCGGTGCCAATCTGCTGCCACTCGTCTACACCAGCCTCTACACAGCCGCCAAACACAACGACTCACTCGAAATCCCCAGACTCCACAGCATCATCCACGACCTGTTCGCCTCCGTCTACCGCGATGAAAATGGTCGCATGAAACTGATCCCCGGACTCAAGCACGCCATGGCCCAGGCCGGACTCTGCTCACCCGTCACCGCACCGCCACTGCAGCAACTCAGCGTCGAACACGCCACACGCATCGAAGTGGCCTTCGACCGACTGGCCTCCGCCGGCAAACTGCTGCTGCACAGCAGCACACTCTAATCTCAGTCGAAAAAACCCTGCAGATACCAGCGACCGGTCTGCAGGTCACGGTACAGCCACAAACGACCGCCCCCGCGCACCACCACAACGTAATAGTCACGCTGACACGACCGCTCAGTCCACCAGCCAGTCTGCAAACGCTCCGCCTCAGACCACCACTCCACCTCCCACGACTGCCCACCGGCCAGCACCGCCGGTACACGTCGCAACTGACTCATCGCAGACTGCCGCGAAGAACCACCCGCAGGCTCCTCCCCCTCACGCAATAAACCAGCCGTCACCTCCACCGCCGGCTCCAGCAGGCGCACCGGACGCGGCAGCACACTCGTCTCATCCACCACCGACCGAACTGCTGCACCAGCAGCACGCTGCTCCCCCCCACCGGTTGCCGACACCGACTGCCCCGCCAAATGCCACAACACACGCTCCGCTGCTCCCGCTCCCCCCGCCTGCACCGCATCCGGCAATGCCTCCAGACGCAGCGAATGCTCCGGACGAACGTCCGCTCGCTCCTGCACCCGCAAGACTCGCTCACGACCCAGACGACCCGTCAAACGACTCACCAAAGCCGCCAACTGCTCCACCGGCTCACTCACATCCCGCAACTCGCCAAACAAGTTCCGCTGCCGCGCCGGTGGCAACTGAGCCGCCAAAGCCCGCAAACGCACCAGCACCACAGGCTCCACCACCACCCGCAAATACTCCCCCTGCACCAGGCCCTCAACTGCCGCCAGCCCCGCAGCCGCCGACTCCCCCGCCACCGCCTGCCCTGCACCCGCAATCCGCCGCTGCTCCGACCCCAGCAAATACTCCAGACGCAAAACTGCAACCTCACTCAGCAGTTCAGCATCCTGACTCGGACGGACCAGCCCCGCACCAAAACGCAGCCAGTCACCACACCCCAGACGCACCTCACACTCCACGCCACCGCACATCTGCCGCCGCTCCTTCAGCTCGATAGAAACCGACTCCGCCAGCTTCCGCAGCACCCAGTGCAAATCCCCCAGACCACTCGCCGGCTGCTCCTCAGACCACTCCGCCACAATCGGATTCGCCTCCGGCAAATTTACCAGCGGCTCCGGCAACACTCCCTGCAGTTGTTGCACTCGCTCAACCGCCAAAACACTCAGTCGCGCAGGTAAATCCTGCAGCGGCAAACGCAACAGTCGCCCCAGCTGCAACACACCCAAATCCCGCAAAATATCAACGTCCGACAGCGGCAGTCGAGCAGCCGCAAGCGGCAAAGAATCAACCCAAGGACGATCCTCGCCCGCCGGCAGTCGCCGCACACGCCAGTTCGCTGCGCCCGAAACTTGCAGCCCAGCCGATTCACCCGACACACCCAAACGCTCACGCAGTCCCACCTGACCCAGAAACCCGCGCAACTCCCCGTCCGCAGGATCCCAGTGAGCCATCGCCCACGCAGAACTCACCCGATCACCAATCCCCGCCACACCACGCAGCCCGGCTGCCCCTACCTCACTCAACAACTCCTCCGCCAGTTCCACCTCGCCGCCAAACAAATGCTCACAGCCCGTTATGTCGAGCAGTAAACAGTCGGGCAAAGGCAATGTGTCCAAAGCCACCACAGGAGCAAAACGCCGAGCCAGCAATGACAGCTCCAGCAACTCCCGACGGTCCTCCTCAGGACTCCAGTCCACAAACTGCACCGACTCTGACTTCATCCCCTCAGACTTCGCTGCCGCTCGATCGCCCCGCTGCACGACCGGTCTGGCCAGACTGCGTGCCTCAGCGAGCGGCAGATCAGGACGCACCCCCAGTTCCCACGCTCCCCGATCCACCGCCACCACCGCCGGACCAGAACGAACCGCCGGAAACAACTCCCGCAACAGTCGCCAGTCTTCCGGCAACACCCCTCCAGCCACACCATACCCGGCGGCACCACCAGCCTGCCCCCCGGAACCCGGCCGCGAAACACTGGAATCAGTCCAGTCCGCTCGAGTCCTGACGGCCAGCAACATTCCAGACTGACCCGCAGCACGCAGCCGACGCGCCGCTGCCTGCACCGGCCAGTTCGGTATTCGCAAACACAAAATCCTCGTCCCCGCAATCTCAGTCATGCAGAACCGACACTTCCTCGCTCGACAAACCCTCAACCAGCGCAAACTCAACACCCTGCAGCTAAGCAGAGGCCTCCAAAACCACTTCAAAACTGACGCTGCGACACAGTGGCTGCCCCGCCGGAGTCGCCAGCAGGAGAAACTCCGTTGACCCGGTCGCACGCTCGGCCGAAATCACCGCCGACAACACCTGCCGACCAAAACCACGCCGCTGCTGCGCAACCGCCGTCGCCAGATACCAAATCGCCGCCGTCTCACCGATACGACTTACCCACAATCCACTCACCACCACTCCTTCGTGCCGCACCACTCAATTCCGCAAACCGGGCTGGCATGACAACGCGCCGCCAAACACCGCATTCACCGCATCCAGCGGCAAACCAAACGCCACCCTCGCCACCGCATTCGCTCCCACCACCTCCGCGTCACTCTCAGCCAAACCACAATCCCCCGAAAATACACTCCCCTCGACCGGCATCCCCGCCGCAGAAACTCCGACCGCACTCACACTTCGCCGCAGCGGAAATCACGAGGGTACCATCAATCGCAGCGATATCGCCGAACTGCAGTCCGCCGTCGTCAGCTGCATGCCCGAAGGCTTCGAACTCAAACTGAACCGACAGGAACTCGCCAGCCTCATCCACTTCATCCGCACAGGAAACTGAACCAACCCGCCCCTCCCCATTCGTGGTTCACACCCCCGCACGTAACCTGCCAGGACCGCTCGCCACTACCGCCGCATCCACCGCACCCGCATACTTTTCAAAGTTCAAACGAAACCGCTCCGCCAGTTTCAACGCCGCCTGCTCATGAGCACCCCGATCACGCCACGACAACGCTGGCTGCAACATCTCGCCCGGCACCCCCGCACACACTGTCACCACATCCAGACCCATGATCGGATCACGCACCACCGCCGCCTCACGCAACTCACCTGAATGAATTCCGTCGATGATCGCGCGGGTAAACCGCAGTGGCATCCGGCTGCCCGTGCCATAAGACCCGCCCGACCACCCCGTATTCACCAGCCACACGGCGGAACCATGACGACTAATCTTCTCCGCCAGCAGACGCGCATACACACCCGGATGCCACACTAAAAATGGTCCGCCAAAACATGGTGAAAACGTCGCCTCCGGCTCCGTCACTCCCATCTCCGTACCAGCCACCTTCGCCGTGTAACCACTGATGAAATAATACATGGCCTGCTCAGGAGTCAAACGGGAGACCGGAGGCAGCACCCCAAACGCATCACACGTCAAAAAAATCACGTCCGTCGGATGACCCGCCACACACGGAATCTTCGCGTTCCGCATGTGCTCGATCGGGTAGGCCCCGCGAGTATTCTGGGTGATGGTCGTGTCGTTGAAATCCACATGCCGGTGCGCCCGGTCATACACCACATTCTCCAGCACCGCACCAAAACGCAGCGCCTCACAAATGTCCGGCTCTGACTCGCGAGTCAAATACACGGCTTTCGCATAACAGCCGCCTTCGATGTTAAAAATCCCGTCGTCCGACCAGCCATGCTCGTCATCACCAATCAAATAACGATGCGGATCAGCCGACAATGTCGTCTTCCCCGTACCACTCAAACCAAACAGCACCGAACTCTGACCCGTCTTCCGGTCACACGTCGCAGAACAGTGCATCGACAAAATTCCACGGTCCGGCAGCAGGTAGTTCATGAAGGTAAACACCGCCTTCTTCATCTCACCCGCATACTCCGTTCCCAGCAACACTACCTCCCGCCGCTCAATACTCAAATCCACACTCGTTCGACTGGTCATCCCCGTCGTGTACCGGTTCGCCGGAAATGCGCCCGCATTGAAAATTACAAAGTCCGGCTCTCCAAACGTCTCCAGTTCCTGATCCGTCGGACGGATCAGCATGTTATGCATGAACAAAGCATGATACGGCCGCGCACAAATCACTCGCACCTTCAGCCGCTGCGACGGATCCCAGCCCGCGTAAGCGTCCACACAGTAGATGCGGGATCGAGTATTCAAATAGTCGATCGCTCGCTCACGATTAATGCTGAAAGTCGATTCGTCCAGCGGAAAATTCACCGGCCCCCACCACACCTTTGACTCAGAGTCCGCGTGCCGAACCACGCGCTTGTCCTTCGGCGATCGACCCGTCTTCTCGCCCGAATACGCAATCAGACAGCCCGTGTCCGACAAACTGGTCCCCGGCTCATGACGAATCGCCTCCTCGTACAGGCCGCTCGGAGACATGTTCCGGAAAATATCCCGCACCGTAATCCCATGCTGCTGCAACGAAAACTGCCCGTCCATCGCTTACCTCTCCCCTTCTTTTCCCCGCCGCGTTCCCGACACGCACAGAAAATGCACACCCGCCGAAATCAGTCCACGAACACAAACTCGTTCGAATTCAGCAGCCCACGGCACAATTCAGTAACCGCATGCCGCCGGCCGGATTCACCTACTGTCTGCTCTACTTTCTCCAGCAGGATCCGTGCCGATTCCCGCTCCTCTGCAGCCGATTCTCGCAGCAGCACCCGCTCAAACGCACCCGTTATCACCGCGTCCCGCCAGCCAGACCCGGTACCCGCAGCCGCCAGCAACTCGTCCGCCAGCGCCTCCGCACAGCCTATCGTCTCCGGACTGTTCAGCAGCATGATCGCCTGCGGAGCCACAATCGTTTCATCCCGCCGCCCACACGAAGTCGTCGCATCCGGCAAATCAAACACCTGCAAAAATGGAATCGGCAGACATCGCTTCCGCACCAGATAAATGCTCCGTACACGCACCTCAGTCGCCGGATCCGCATACCAGCCCTGCATCCGACCGTCGTCCTTGCCCTCATCAGCCTCCAGAATGGCCGGCTGAGCATGCCTGAGATCCTCCGAAATCACCGGCCACCGCGGCGCACCACCAACCGCCGGCTGCAACTGACCTGTCGACTGCAACAAACAGTCCCGCAAGGTCTCTGCATCCATCCGCCGCAGCGTCTGACACCCCCAGTACACGTTCTCCCTATCCGCCACACCGACCGCACCGGCATCCCCCGCATCCACACGCCGACGATAGGCCGCTGATGTCACCATCAGTCGATGCAGCGACTTCACTGACCAGCCCCCACGCACAAATTCCAGCGCCAGCCAGTCCAAAAGCTCCTGCTGCTGCGGACGAGCCCCCGTATAACCAAAATCATTCACCGTCGATACCAGCCCCACCCCGAAATGCTGCTGCCACAGACGGTTCACCAGCACCCGCGCCGTCCACGGGTTTTCCGCAGAAATAATCCACCGAGCAAGTGCCAGACGACGACCACTGCCACCCGCCGCACCTGGCTCAATCACCGCATCACCCGGCCAGTACAAAGCCGGAAAACCGGGCCGCACTTCCTCCCCAGGCGACGCCGCATCCCCCTGACTCAGCACATATGTTGCCGGAATCGCATCCCGCCGATCCCGCACTCCCATCCCCCGCTCATACTCCCGCCGCTGACCACGCAGACGCTCCGCCCGCGACTGCAGCTCCCCCCGCTCAGCCTCCCCCAGACCCTCCGCCTTCAGCCGCGCCTCGACCACACCCAGCTCAGCCACAATCGGCGCATTCTCCCGATCAATCCGCTCCCGCTCCGCACCAGTCGTCACCGCCAGCTCATCGTCGCGCTCCAGCGATGCAAAAAATGCCCGCAGACGATAATGATCAGCCTGAGTCAGCGGGTCGAACTTGTGGTCGTGACACTGACAGCACGACATCGTCAGCCCCAGAAACGCAGCGGCCGTCGTATTCGTCAGATCCGCCTGCAGCTCAGCCTGCAGCCGCGCCTCCTCAGCAAAAATCGCCGCCGTACTGTCCCACTGCCCCAGCCGCAGATAACCGGTCGCCAGCAGCGCATCCCGCTCAGCCTCGGTCTGCGGCACACCCGAAACCAGTTCGTCACCCGCCAGCTGCTCCAGCACGAACCGATCAAACGGCTTATCCGCATTGAAACTGCGAATCACATAGTCCCGATACTTCCACATCGTCGGCCGAAATTCGTCCCGTTCGTAGCCGTTCGTGTCCGCATAACGCACCACATCCAGCCATAGCCGCGCCTGCCGCTCTCCATACGCCGGCGATCCCAGCAAACGCTCGACCTGCCGGTCCCAAGCGCCCGGCTGATCGTCCGCCAAAAACTCCGCCAGCTCTGCCGACGTCGGCAACAACCCCGTCAGATCCAGTGACAGCCGCCGCAACAATGTCCGACGATCAGCCTCACCCGCCGCCAGGACCCCCGCTGCCACTCGCTTCACGTCCAGAAATGCATCAATCGGATGCACCCCAGATCCACCCGGCACCGACATCGCACGCGGAAACTGCAATGACCACAACTGCAGACGCTCTTCACCAAACGCCACCCGGACGGGATTGCGCGAATCCTCCCACGCAGTGCCAATCCTTTCCGCTGCTGCCACACCCCTCGGCTCGTCAGCCCGCAATGCTGCCAGCCCGCTGACTGCCAGCCACAGCAGACAGACACCCCGACACCACCTCGATCTCGGTCGACTCATCGTCGCCTCACACGAAAAAGAAGGTTGACTCCGCCGTCGACCGCAGCAGCTTCGCCCGCTCCGACTCACTCACAAAATCCAGCCGGTCACGCACCAGCGATACAGATGCCCCATACGTATTGGGCTCCGTCAGCTGATACGGCGAATCACTGGCCCACATCAGCCGATCCGGACCATACGCCTCAAACAAACGACGCAGCATCGGACGCAGCTCGTCATGCGGCGGCTGCTTCCTGCCCAGCGCGTAATATGCCGAAATCTTCACACGCACCTTCGCGTGCTGCGCCAGACCACACAACGCCGCAACCTCACTCTCAAAAATCCTACCCGTCATCCCCACCCGCGCGCAATGATCAATCACCACAGGCGTCTGCGGATACCTGCTGCACCAGCGACCGGTTGCCTCCAGATCAGACGGATTGATCAGACAGCACATGTTCTGACCAGTCTCAGCACCCGTCTTCCACATCAGCTCCATCCCCGCACCCTGCAGCCAGTCAGGGCGGTCCGTTCGAGGCCCAATGCGGAAGCCTGTCACACCCTTCTGCAGCATCGACTTCATCAGCTGATCAACGTGCGGTCTCGTGTCATCAATCTGCCCCACAATCCGGAACAACTGCGAACGACGACGCCACGCATCCATCAGATACGAATTGTCAAAACCGTGATACGGATGATGCTGAATCAGCACCACCCGACCCACGCCATTCGCCCGCGCTATGACCAGCAGTTCGTCGTCCGTGAAACTCCGCGGAGCCAGCACGTCCACCTGCTGCCCATTCCGCAGCGGATACTTCGCCAGATCCGTTGTCCAGATGTGCGAATGCGCGTCAATCCACGGAGTCTTTGACAAATCCAATTCGTCCGCTGCAGCCGTCCCCGCTGCAGCCGTCCCCGCTGCCGCCGCCACCACGGCACCCGCACCCACCACCAGTAATTCCCGCCGTGAACAACCCGCTGCACCACGCATCACACTCGCCCTCCCCGCCAAAACAGCCGTCAACGAGGCACCCCGCAGACCACACAACTCCCACTCTACGAAATCCCCGCTGCAACCTCCAGCCCGCCGCTGAAAACCCAGCCGCGATTAACAGCCATTCGCGGCCACTCACGGCTATTCACGCCTAAAAAAATCTCCCACCTGATCACGCAATCGCGTTTCTGTGTCTCACATGACCCATAGGTCCTACAGGACCTGTAAGACCTATCATTCCTGCAAAAAAACGCAATGCCCGCAGCGTTCATTAGCGATCATCAGCGATTTATTTGGGGTCCACTAGCGGTTCAAACACCGCCGCCATTTCGGCAGGCACCCGAGTAATCTGATGAGTCGCAAAGATCACGAAGGCCCACTGAGTCTCTCCGCGGAGCAGCGGCACACTCTCGCCACTGCGGTACAACTCGTACCTCCGCCCCGATGTCACACGCTTCATTTCCGACACCCACGTGCGAATCACCAGCCTGTCACCCGCAAACGCTGGTCCCAGATACTCAATAAAATGCGATCGCACCACCCAGCCACGACCCAGCGCACGGTAAGCTTCCGGGGACCACCCCAGAGCCGTTGAATGCGTTACTGCCGACTCCAGCAGCCATTTCACATACACCAGATTATTCACATGCCCAAGCTCATCCAGATCGGCAGCCTGCACCTGCAGTTCATACTCAAAAATTCCTGCCACACCCGCCCTCCCGCACGAACCCTCCTGCACTCGCAGGTCGCAGACTACCACTAACCTCGGTCAACCGACTGCCCCGACTGCCCCGACTGCCCCTGCTGCTCACGCTCACGACGACTGTCACGCACCGCTGACACCCATTCAATCACCACTGGCAAAAGCGACACCACCACAATCCCCAAAATCACACTCTCAAAATTCTTCTTGACAAATTCCAGATGCCCAAAAAAATAGCCGGCCAGCAGAAAACCGCCCACCCAGCACAATCCCCCCGTTACATTGAACAGCCAGAATCGCAGCAGATTCATCTGCCCCACCCCGGCAACAAATGGGGCAAACGTCCGCAAAATCGGGGCGAATCGAGCCATAAAGATGGCCTTGCCACCGTGCTTCACATAAAACCGCTGCGCCTTCAGCAGGTGATCTCGGTTCAGCAGCCACGAATCCTCACGCGAAAATACCTTCGGACCTGCCCATCGCCCAATCAGGTAATTTACCGCATCGCCCGCCACACCCGCCGCAAACAACAGCACAAACATTAGCCACGGATTCAAACCGGAACTCTCGTTCGCCATCAGGGCCCCCACAGCAAACAACAGCGAATCCCCCGGTAAAAACGGCAAAATAATCAGCCCCGTCTCCGCAAAAATAATGCCAAACAGCAGCACGTACAACCACATACCCCACTCAGTCGCCAGCCGCGCCAGATGCTCGTCCATGTGCTGAACCGTATCAAGCACCGCCCACGAAAACTCAGCCATAAACACACTTTCCCCGCAGTGTTCCTGAATCACACGGCCTGTGACGGCACCCCATCTAACTGCACTGTTAAACGCAAAGGAATACCAGACTGTATGTTTTTCAAGCTTTCTTTGTGTTCACCCGCCACCAATGCGAAACGGCCGGGATCCCTCCCGGCCGTTTCTACGTCTTCAGCTTTTTCTTTATCCGTGGCGTGTCCGAACCCACTCTGCGTCCCTGCAGGCACGCATCCCTGCCGCTCCCGCGGCGTCCCCCCGGCCAGTGCCGGACCCTTCCTGATTCACTGAGTCGTGTAGATCGCCGGATCGTCAATGATAAACGGCGTCGACCACGTCTGACCGTCGTTGGTGTTGCAGGAGTTAAAAAAATGAGTCGCAAAGTGCTCGGCCACGTAGCCGTATGGTGTCCCCGAGTGCAGCAGGTCAGCCACCGTCAGATTCCCCACGCCCTGGCGGCCATAGAAATGCACACTGCCGTCACCCGTCACCGACATCCCCAGAGTCCACCAGCCCGGTGACAACTTTAAACTGCGCATCTCATGACCCAGATTGTTGCCCCGGATAATCAAATACGCTTCGTCCTGCTTGAAACGGCCGTCATGAGCACTGTGGAACTCAATGAAATACCCCGGCCAGTAGTCCTCCTGCTTCTTCACCGCCCTCGTGAAAAAGAACTTCTTCTCCTTCTCGCTGATCGTCGTCTTCAGGTCAATCCGGTAGCCGAAATGTGAACCCGAACGGTCCTCCCAGTGGTCAAACGGCGGCAGATACACTCGAGTCACACAGTTGGGGTTGCGACTGACCGAAATCATGCCGATCCGAGAAGAACAGGCCATAATCAGGTCGTCCTGCTCCATCTGGAACGAATTCAGTCCCGGCACCCCGGAATTCAACGTCTGAATCTTCAGCGAACCCTTGCTGCCCGGCAGACCGCCGGCAGGTGTCTCCACACGAGCGATGTGGTCCGGCATCCCCCGCTTCGGACTCTCAAACCAGCGACGATTCTGCGACACACCCAGCGGCGACCGCACCTGCTCGTCCTGCTCACGGCTGGCCTTCGCCCCGTTCTGCACCCACTTCCAGGTCTCGTCCTCAAAATTATCGCCCACCTGACTCAGCTTCACGCCGGTCCCGGGCACCACCTGCGCTTCCACCGTCGAATACAACAGCGGAATCGCCAGCACAAAACACAAACACCGCACAAATCCCCGGCCAACCAGCGACCTCATGTCTTTGCCGCTCCCTGAATGCTGGTGCCAGACATCGCTGGCACCAGCTACTGTTGCCTTTCCCTGACCACACTCCCACATACCTCCTGTATCGGTCGACCCTTTTTCTCCTGTCAAGCGGATTCCCGTCAACACACCCCAAATTGAATGATTCCCCCGCCTCCCAAACCGAATTCCGCAGATCCCGCACAAATCCCCCAGTTTCAGCCCCCGCTCACTCCCCAGTCTCACTCCAGAAAATCACTGCAGTTCAGTTGCTGCAACGCCTATTCCCCGCTAAGCTCACGATGTCGCGACGCGCAAGTGGCGAAATTGGCAGACGCGCTAGCTTCAGGAGCTAGTGGGAGTTAAATCCCATGCAGGTTCAAGTCCTGTCTTGCGCAATCGACCGCAAGGTCCCTTAACCGCTCACACGAGCGGTTTTTTTACGCGCCCCCACCACCACAGCCCACATCGCAAAAAACACAAAATGCTCCCCTCGCCCCCACCGCGGGCGAGTGGTCGGGGGGGGTTACACCCACCCGCATTTTCACCTGCCCCGGCCGCTCGAATTTCGAGCACAAGCACGAGCACGCAAAACGCAAAAACACCTCACCTCATACTCGCCCCCGCCCCACTGTCCACCGCCCTTGTGCGTTCCCCTTCGCGGCTTTGCGTGAGACCAGTTGTCTGCAAATTACCCTCCCCAGTGCCGCAATCCCCAGCCGCCCCAAACGCAGAGGGCAGATCGCGGGGCGGAAAGCCCGAGGCTACGGAGACAACCACCCGCAGACTCCCCGCCGCGGCTCGCCGAACCGAACACCGAACACTCAAAACATCCTCATCCCCGCCAGCACCCGCTGCAGCGTCGTCAAAAAACACAACCCCGCAAAGACCCACGCCAGCTCGGCAAACCAGCCCGGAAACACACAAAACGCCACAAAAAACAACACCGTCTCAGAACCCTCCATCAGACCGGCAGAATAAAAAAAAGATTTCCCGCACCCGGACTCGCCTCGCTTCGCCATCAGCACCGCATACGCCAGAAATGAGCCCGAAGTTCCAAAGAAACTCACCAGCAACACCGCAGCCGGCAATAAATTCCGCTCCCGATCCAGCAGCCCAAAACTCAGAGGCACCAAAGCATAAAACAGCAGGTCCAGCACAATGTCCAGAAAACCACCCAGATCCGAACCCGCACCCGTTCCGCTGCTCCGCCGCGCTACAATCCCGTCCAGGCCGTCCGCCAGACGATTGCCTAAAATCAGCACCAGTCCCAGCCAGACAACCCCCGCAGCAATCGCTGCACAGCCACCAAGCCCCAGCACAAAACCCAGCACCGTCACACCGTTGGCCGTCACACCCGACCGCAACATCAGACCGGCCACCGGTTCAAGACAAGGATCAATCACACGCCGCAATGCTCGATCCAGCATCCCCTCGCCCCCACGTTCGCGCCCGATCCTCCTCAGGCAAACCACGACTCACTCGCCGCTCAATCTCGTCAGCATACACGCTGCGACGGTCCACGAAAAACATCCCGCCCCGCAGACCCCGCAAACGCACTCGCTGATGATTGACCCACGCCAGCAGCCGCTCCGGAAAAATTGCCCGGCTCCGACCCGCTGCCAACCCAAAATTCACAAAATATCGCCCACGCTCAATCGCCGGACGCACCACCCGCTCCGCACCCCCGGCACGCTTCAGCGAATACACATCATCCGCCCAGTGACCAGTGATCAGATTCAAAGCGGGAAAAGGAGCCTTATTGCCCCACAACACGCTCGCACGCGGTCCGTTCGGATTGCAAAACCAGTGAAAATGACTCCGCATACAGCACGACAGCTCCGCCAGATCACGCGACTCATACTCGCGACTCCGCAGCAAAAACAACACCTCCCGCCGCTCCTCACGCACAAAACGACACAGCTCCAGCCGAAAACGACCGTCATTCACATGCCGATACGCGTCCGCAATGTCGTTCAGCAAAATCAACCCGCTGTTGTAGTGCGAACTGCCATGCATGTAGTTAATACAGTGCGGCATCCGCCTGCCCGCCCCCTGCGGAACCTCCGGCAAAACCGCCGACTGCCGCACCCGCAATGCTAAAAATCGACCGTTCGCCAGCAACACCTGCTCGTCCGTCGCCAAACCCCCCGAATCTGTACTCGGCGACCGATAAATCACATTGTCAAACCAGACAGGAATACCAGTCGCCGGATTCAAACCCGTCACCCACGGATGCTCCCCCGATACCAGACCCGCCGGCAGCGGACGCAAACGCAGAATGTCCAGCACCCGCAAAATGTCAGACCCGTTCCGCAATACCTGCCGACCCCAGTTCCACGGCAGACGCAGCCAGTACATCGCTGACTCGCACTCCCAGCCCCCCATGCTGACTTCCCCCCTCCCGGAAACAACACACACACCTCAGCCCTCAGCCCTCAGCCCTCAGCCTTCAGCCTTCAGCCCTCAGCCCCGAACACCGAACACTGAACTCTCAAGCAGTCTTACAATCACACAAACGTTTGATTGTTAAACAACAGGCTGCAGACACATTTCCCGGCCACACCACCCGCCCGCGCAAAAACTCACACCACTCACACCACTCACACCGGACCGCGACTGCAGTTGCCGCCCTCCGCATCAGCTCCCTCCAGCACCGCCGCCGACTGATCACCGCTCACCCGCTTCCCAAAGCCGTTGTTCCACCAGCGACGCACCAGACCAGCCAGACCAAACGCCTTCACAGGAGCCACCCAGAGCTTCAGCTTGTTGTGCTTCTCACCCCAGTCCGGCACGTCCCGATGAAACACATACACCTCCCACAATGTCCCGTCCGGATCCGTAATCCACAGCTTCGTCTGCTCTGCATAACAGCACTGCACATGATCCTGCCGGCCAATCCGCGCATTCACCGCACGCAGCCTGCTGTACACGGCCTCCAGGGCACCCGTCGTCGTCAGACGCAGCCCCAGATGATTCAATGGCCCGCCCGCACACGCCCGCTTCGGTTTCAGACTAAGCACCAGCGGGGGATCCGCGATCTCAAACTTTGCATAGTCACCATACAGCTTCACCGGATCCTGACCAAACAAAGCCGCATAAAACTGAGCCGATCGTCGCAAATCCGATACGTTCAGGCTGACATGAAACCGCACCGCCGCCGCTGCGTCCGCCGGAGTCCTGTTGGGGATCGCTGCCTCTCGCTCCACTACACTCATCACCGCTTCCCTCCCTTACCCTGCTGCACACCCGCCGCTGCCGGCAACTCAATCACATGACCACGCAAACCATCCGCCGTTACATCCACCTGCAACGGACTTTTTGTCGGATCTGAATACTCGGCAAGACCCAGCCTGGCGGCCAGCTGAGGCGACAAGATCACTCGATATCGCCCCACCGCCACACCCTCACCCCACGGATACGTCTGCATCAAAAAACTGCCGTCCAGCTGCAGCTGACTGCTGGGAGCATCCCCCTGAAACGCATTCCCCGCGTCCGGATGAAACACAATCGATCCAGCCGTCACACCAGCACCCCGCAACAATACCCGACCAGTTGCCTCCACCAGCACCGGTCGGCCGTCATCACAGCCCGCCAGCAACAAACTCAGGCTTAAGCACAAGCCCACACTCAAACACACACAACACAACCTCACACCCATCACTGCTCCTTCGCCAGCCTGCCCTCTTCCCCTGCTGCCGACACCCTACTCCAGACTCACAACTTTCCCGTCAGCCGGACGAATCAGGTTCTGCATCACACCCCGGTCAATATTGAAACTCAGTGATCGCACACTGCCGTCACCCAGCGCAAACTGCGGCCCGCCGGGACTGGGAGTCCCCCAGTTGCCGCCGCCACAGCTGTACTGGCCGTCACTCCAGCCCGAACCACTCGCCCGCTCCGGAAAACGATTCAGCTCAAAATCACTGTACAACTCAAAACCACATCGCCCCACTCCGCCGTTGCCACCCAAAATCCACGGCTCATCCCAATACATCACACCCGCCTGCCACGCCCGCTGCGCCATCGCTTTCTCGCCAAAAAACACCGTGTTCGAAGTCCCGTCCGTCAAATCACGGTACTGACTCACCTTGCCCCAGCCCGCATACGTCGTCCAGAACACCAGCTCATTCGCAGCGTAATCCGTCCGGCCACACGGCCCCTGACCCGCATCACTGTAACCCCAGCCAGGATACACCGAATCCGTCGCCGGAATCGCAAATACCCCACTGCGACGCGACGGAATGTAAAACACCGGCAAACCCGTCCGATAACACGTCAGCGGATCATCAAACAACGCCGTCTGCTCCAGAAACGGCAGCAGAGAATAAAAGGTTGACCCCAGCTGATACTTCGGCTGATCCGCCGGATCACCCCAACGCGGCCGAAATGCACCATAGCCGGGAATGAACGTGTTGACATTCGGAGTCGCAGTGATCACGCCCCGCACACGGCTCTCATAAGCCGCTGAATTCCCCGCCTGACCCGGCGTATAGTCATACCCGCCACTCGTCGGGAAATGCCGAAACGATTCTTCAAACATCGATGCTGCAAGCCCTATCTGCTTGAGATTGTTCTTTGACTGCGTCAGGCGAGCTGCCTCGCGAGCCTGCTGGACGGCCGGCAAAATCAGCGATACCAAAATCGCAATAATCGCAATCACCACCAGCAGCTCAATCAGCGTGAATCCATTACGACACCGCAACCCGACAGCCCGACACCGTATCACTCGCATCACTTCACTCCCCCCACACCCCGACCGCCACCCGCCACCCGCCATAATCTACCAGCCAAATCCCCGACCCGTCGACCCACTCGCCTGACAACAGCCGCAGTATCGGTCACACAGGACCTGTACGTCCCACCGGCCCCAGCAGCAGTCGCCAGCTGCCCCTGGAACCCCCGCAGTCACAATAACCAAATGCTCTCATGATCATTGGAATGTAAAAGATTGAGACACCAGTTGCAAGCGCAGCCCCGGAAAGGTTCAATTACCCGCAATCTGACCACTACCCACGACCACCCAAAGGTCCACTTCCGTGAAACAAACTCCTGCAGATTCCTTCAGCGCTGACTTCTGCGCTGAACGACTCAAAGCACTCAGTGATCCGCACCGACTGCGGATCATCGATGCACTTCGCGCAGGTGAACTGACCGTTTCCGACCTCGCCAGCCTCCTCGACGCCGAACTCGTGACAATCTCGCACCACCTCAAAGTCATGAAACACGCCCAGCTGGTGCAGGTCCGTCGCGAAGGTCGTTTCATGTATTACAACCTGCATCCCGATCTGCGCTGCTCAGGCCCCCGCGCCGGACGAACCGTTGATCTGGGCTGCTGCCGACTTGAAGTCCCCGAAAAATCCAGCGATTGACAAACAAACAATGACTCCTGTCTACATCATGATCGGTGGCTTTCTCGGCGCCGGCAAGACCACAACCGTCGCCCGACTCGCCCGCCACTACATGACTCTCGGAAAAAAAGTCGGGATCGTCACCAACGACCAGACCACCGACCTCGTTGACACCCAGAACCTGCGGTCTCAGGGGTTCGACGTCGGCGAAGTGGCCGGCTCCTGCTTCTGCTGCAACTTCAACGCACTCACCGCAACCGTCGAACACCTCGGCTCAGGACAGCTGCCTGAAATCATCCTCGCCGAACCGGTGGGCAGCTGCACGGATCTGGTCGCGACCGTCATTCGCCCCCTGGCACAGGTCTACGGCACACCACTGGAAATTGCCCCCTACGGCGTCATCCTCAAACCCAGCCACGGACTGCGAATCCTGCGCGGCGAAGGCAGCGGGTTCTCACCCAAAGCCGCCTACATTTTCCGCAAACAGATTGAAGAAGCTGACTTCGTGGTGATCAATCGCATCGACGAGCTGCCTCCGGAGGATGTGGCCGAACTGCAGTCGCTGCTGGAACGAGACTACCCGGGACGCCCCGTGCTCCGCTGCTCGGCACGCACCGGCCAGGGCTTCCAGACGCTCACCGAAATGCTCGACCAAAAAGGGCAGTTCGGTCGGCGCGTCATGGATGTGGATTACGACGTGTACGCTGAAGGCGAAGCCGAACTCGGCTGGCTCAACAGTCAGGTGGCAGTCCGCGCACCCGAAAGTTTCGCACTGGACAGCCTGCTGCTGGACCTGATCGGCAGACTGCACACCCGGCTGGTGGCAGCCAGCGCCGAAGCAGCACACCTGAAAGTCATCGGCCTGTGCGACTCCAGCTATGCAGTAGCCAACCTGGTCAGCAACGCCGCCGGTCCCGAACTCTCACTGCCGTCGCTCGCCACCACCCGCTCAGCCGATGTCGTGGTCAATGCTCGAGTCGCAGCTGATCCCGCAACACTCGAACAACTGGTTCGCGCCGAACTGACCGCCGCCGTCCACAGCATCAGCGGTAACGTCACCATCACCTCCATGCAAAGCTTCCGCCCCGGTCGCCCCGTCCCCACCCATCGACTCGAACCAAACTAAACACCCCCAGCCTCGCCCTGTCGCCCTCTCGCTGCGAATTCGGAATTCGAGCACGAGCACGAGCACGAGCACGAGCACGAGCACGAGTACGAGCTAAATGTCCCACAGCACAAAATCCTCCCCTCGCCCCCACCGGGGAGAGGGGTCGGGGGTGAGGGGGCACCCCCTCCCGATTGTAT
>Ga0194133_10000632_pt1 | contig 68378 bp, 69 predicted proteins | sample TA2KigOf40mmetaG_FD_155448 | JGI IMG/M metagenome (GOLD analysis project Ga0194133, IMG submission 155448) | Freshwater microbial communities from Lake Tanganyika, Tanzania - TA2015055 Kigoma Offshore 40m | ecosystem: Environmental > Aquatic > Freshwater > Lake | place: Tanzania: Lake... | reverse complement strand
CGGCGTAACACATGGCGACCACGGACCGCAGGTTCAGGTCGAGCGCGCCCGCGAAGGCGTCCTCGGGTGTGGTCGCGAACGTCCCGGGCGGCGGGCCACCGCCGTTGGCGACGAGGATGTCGACCGAACCGAGCGCGGCGACGGACGCCTCGATGAACGCGCGGGCGCCGTCGGGAGTCGACACGTCGGCGACGATGGGCACGACGTCGCCCTCGATCGTCGCGGCGGCAGCCTCGATGCGCTCCGCTGTGCGGCTGCACATGGCGACCCGACAACCCGCCGCGGCGAGCGCTCGTGCGGTGGCGAGGCCGAGGCCCGAGGAGGCGGCGGCGACGGCGGCGGTGCGTCCGGAGATCCCGAGGTCCATCGCCGGAGCGTACCCGCCCCGCCGCGCGGCCTCAGCGGTAGAAGGGGTTCTCGCCGGCCGTGTGGTCGGTGGCGTCGATGACCTCGTTCACCTGCGGCAGCGCTTCCTTGATCGCCGCCTGGATCCCGTTGGTGAGGGTGGCCCGACTCATCGAGCAGCCCTGGCAACCGCCGCCCATCGTCACGTATACGTTGCCCGACTCCTCGTCGACGCCGACGAGGGTGGCGAACCCGCCGTGGCTCGCCAGCGACGGGTTGACCGACTTCTCGAGCAGCGTGCTGACGTTCTCGGCGAGGGTGCCGTCGAGTGCGAGGTCGAGACCGGCGAGCGGGTTCGGCCGGTTCGGGTTACGGATCACGAGGCCGCTCTGACCCTGACTCGTCGGGAGGTCGAGGGTCGCGCCGGAGAGGGCGAGGATGCTGCCCGCCGGCACGATCACCGGGAGGCCGCCCTGGTCGACGACGGAGTCACCCGCCGGTACGGCGTGGAGGGCCTCGAAGCTCAGGTCGTACTGGTACTCGACACCGACGTGGCCGGTGACCTCCACCCGCAGACCGAGGGTCTCGGGCGCCTCCTCGGCGGAGCGGATCTCGAGGACCTTCTCCACGGCGCGGTCCGTCACGGCGAGCACCACGTCGGAGACGAGCTGTTCCGGTTCGGCGACGTCGTTGGTGGTCATGTCCGGTCCTCCTCCCGCCGTCGAATTAGCACGACGCGGATACGCGAAACCTACTGACCGGTGTCGCCCTTTGCCACGGCGCGCCACTCCTGACCGCCGCCGTGCACGTTGATCTTCTCGCCGGTCAGGTAGGACGCCGCCGGCGAGCAGAAGAACCGCACGACGTCGGCGACGTCCTCGGGGCGGCACACCCGACCGAACGGCATGCCGGCGTCGAGGTCGTGGATGTCGGCGACTCCGGTGACCGCCTTCGCCAGACGCTGGCCCATGTCGGTGTCGACGAGTCCGGGGGCGACCACGTTCACGTGGATCCCGTGATCCCGCTCCTCCTTCGCGAGCGTGTACGCCAGCGCCTCGAGCGCCGCCTTGCCCATGTTGTACGGGGCCCCGTTCGCCCCCATCGACAGCGTGGCGACCGAGGAGATGACGACGATGTCGCCGCGGGGTCGCGTGCGCAGGTGCGGCACGACTTCGTGGCAGAGGTACCAGGCCCCGAACGCGTGCGTGCGCACGACCCGCTCGAACTCCTCGGGATCGCTGTCAGCCACCGACTGCCCGCGGCTCGCGATCGCACCGTTGGAGACGAGGATGTCGACGTGCCCGAAGTGGTCGACGGTCTCGGCGACGAGCCGGCGGCAGTCCTCGAGGGAGTCGACCGACGCACCGACGGCGAGGGCCTCCCGGCCGAGCGCCCGGATGTCGGCGACGGTCCGCTCGGCGGCATCGCGGTCCCGCCGGTAGTTCACGACCACGTCCGCGCCGTCGGCTGCGAGCCCGAGCGAGATGCCCCGCCCGATGCCCCGCCCGCCACCGGTCACGATCGCCACCCGCCCGTCGAGACCACCCATGTCGTCCGTTCCTCCCTGACGGCCGCCGCCCGGCGCACCGCCCGCACAGCATGCCCGCCCGTCAGCCGGTCCGCAGGTCGGCGACGACCGCCCAGTGGTCGGACGCGACGACGCCGTCGACCGCTTCGACCCCGGCGAGTCGGGCAGCGACGGGGGACCCGACCGGTTTCGGTCGCGGCCACGACACGAGCACGTAGTCGATGCGACGGTTCGGCCACGTCGCCTCGGCGAGGTAGGGGTTCGCGCCGTCCCACGTGTCGCCCCGGCCCGATCCGACCGCGTCCCACACGTCGGTGAACACGAGTCCCGGGTGCGCCGGCCCGGTCGCCCCGGTGAGGAGCCGAACCTCGTCGCTGTGGGGCACGGCGTTCAGGTCGCCGAGCAGCACGGCCGGGAACCCCGATGCGGGATCGGGCCGCTCGGCGGCGACGAGTCCGGCGACCGCCCGGACCTGCGCGACCCGGTCGGCGGTGCGGTCGAACTGCCAGTCGAGGTGCGTCGAGACCACGCACAGCGCGCCGAACGGGCTGTCGATCCGGACGGCGAGAGCGTTCCGGTGGGAGGTCGTGCCATCGGCGCGGGGCAACGGGAGGGACGTCGCCGCCGCGATCGGCCAGCGACTCAGCACGGCGTTCGTGAACGCGAGCCCGGCCCCCTCCGCCGTGTCGTGGAACCGCACGGGCGCCGTCGCGACGTGGAAGCCGAGTGCCCCGGCGAGGACCGCCGCCTGGTCGACGCCGTCCCGCTCGACGAACACCTCCTGCAGACCGATCACGTCGGCCCCCTCGGCACGGAGGACCTCGGCGATCGCCGCCTGGCGGCGCTCCCACGGTCCGAACCGCCACCACAGGTTCCACGTCATCACCCGCAGCACGGGCGGACGCTACCCCGTGCCGACGCTCAGACCCCGAGCGACCGGCCGACGATCTCCTTCATGATCTCGTTGGTCCCGCCGTAGATCGGCTGCACCCGCGCGTCGTCCACGAACCGGGCGACGTCGGTGGCGGCGGGGTCGCCGAGGAGCTGGAAGCACGTCTCGGTCACCTGGCAGCCGATATCGGTCGCCCACCACTTCGCCGCCGCGGCGTCGGCGCCGTCGAACGTGCCGGCGTCGACCGCGGCGACGCACCGCTCGAGGTAGGTCCAGCCGACCTGCAGGGCGGTGGCGGCCTCGACGAGACGGAACCGGGCGTGCTGTCCGACCGGACGGGGGATCCGCTCGAGCGTGCGGTCGAGGCACGCCTGCGCGAGCGACAGGCCGGCGACGGCCATGACGAGACGTTCACGGGGGAGGTTCCGCATGAGCAGGTAGAACCCCTCGCCCTCCGCCCCGAGGAGGTTCGCCGCGGGGACCTCCGCCCCGTCGAAGAACAGCTCCGCCGTGTCCTGGGTGCGTAGGCCGACCTTGTGCAGGGCACGGCCGACGCCGAAGCCGGGGGTGTCCCGCTCGACGACGAGCAGGCTCACCCCGCGGTGTCGTTCGGTCGGGTCGGTCCGCACGGCCACGATCACGAGGTCGGCGGACACCCCGTTCGAGATGAAGGTCTTCGTCCCCCGCACCACGTACCGGTCGCCGCGACGTTCGGCCGTCGTCGTGATCGACGCGAGATCCGACCCGGTCCCCGGCTCGCTCATCGCGATCGCGAGCACCGACCTCCCGGTGCACACATCCGCCAGCCAGCGGTCCTGCTGCTCGGCGGTGCCGAGCGACCAGAGGTACGGCGCGCAGATCTCCGCATGGGTCACGAGCGCCCACGCGGCGCCGGCGTCACCCGCCCGGTGCAGCTCGTCGCAGAGCACGGCGTTCCGCCGGAAGCCCACTCCCCCACCGCCGCCGCCGAAGGACTCGGGGCCGTCGAGGCAGAGCAGGCCGGCCGCGGCCGCGTCGAGGAACATCGACCTCGTGAACCCGCCACGCGCCGTCCAGGCGTCGAGGTTCGGCACCACCTGCTCCTCGACGAAGGTGCGCGCCCGGCTGCGGAACGCGGCCTCGGCGGCGGTGCGGTCGACCCGGAGCGATCGGAGCATCACCCCGAGCATCGCACGGGACGGCGGTCAGGTCACCAGCGACTGGCGCAGAACCCGTCGAAGTCGGCCTCGGTCTCCGGGTCGGTGCGGGCGATCGCCTCGACGAGCGGCATCCCGCCCGTGCGGAGCTCGGCGACACGCTCGAGCATCGACCCCGCCTGTACGGGCCCGTACTCGTTGATCCACGCCCAGCGCGTCTGCTCGAGCCGTCGTTCGTCGGTGATCGTCATGCGGCCACGATGTCGGCCGAGGAGTCGACTGAGCAGGGTCGGAGGTCCCGCCGAAGGTCCGTCAGGGGAGCACGCCGGCGTGCGCCAGCGCCATCCGGATGAGCCGGTCGTGTCCGCTCGACATCTCCCGGCGGATGTCCCCGCGGGTCGCCTCGACCGGAGTGAGCCAGGTGAGCTCGAGGGAGTCTTGCGCCGGCCGGCAGTCGCCGTCGACCGGCACGACGAACGCGAGGCTCACGGCGTGCTGGCGCGGGTCGTGGAACCCGGTGATGCCCTCGTCGGGGAAGTACTCCACCACCGTGAACGGCGACACCTCGACGGGGAGCCGCGGCAGCGCGACCGGGCCGAGGTCCTTCTCGAGGTTGCGGAGCAGCGCGTCGCGGATGCGTTCCCCTTGCAGCACCCGGCCCGACACGACCGCACGGCTGATCGTCCCGTCGGCCATCGCCCGCAGCAACAGCCCGACGTGGGTGAGCTGGCCGAGCGCGTCGACCCGCACCGGCACCGCGTCGACGTAGATGAGGGGGACCTGCCCGCGGACGGTCTCGATCTCATCGGGTGCGAGCCACCCGGTGCGTGTCTGCGTTCGGTCGTTCACGTTCCGGTCCGATCGACGTGGTCCGCGACATCGTACGGGTGTGCGCGGCGCGTTCCGACGCGCTCGACCTCCTCGACCTCGGCGATGAGACCGCCCGCGGGGTGACGCCGCCACCGCAGCACCGACGCGTGCCGGTCGTCCGCCGCCACCACGAGATCCCCGTCGACCACCGCGATGCCTCGGCCCCACACGTCCACGAGCCACGACACGTCGACGACGAGGTGCGCGCCGCTCGTCCGACCGTCGAGACGACCGCGGACGACGGGCGGACCCCCGGCGGTTGGACGGACACCGCAGCGCAGCGGCACCAGCGCCGCAGGTCGCACCACCTCGGCCCAACGGCGAAGGCTCGCCACGAATGCGGAGCGGAGGCGGACCCGCACGGCGTCGACGACGGCGTCGAGCCCCGGCGGCGGCGGACCGACGGCGACCCGACGCTCGAGGACCCGGGCCGCCGCCGCGACCGCCGCGCGGTCGAGGAGCGGGGCGGGAAGATCGACGAGCACCTCCCCCATGCGCTCGGCGCGCCCCGGCGGCAAGGCGGGGAGCAGGTCCTGGACGCCCTCGGCGCGCAGCCGCCGCAACGCGCCCGCCAGCCAGTCGCGTCGCACCGGGTCCGGCTCGGGGCGCCGGGCCCACTCCTCGAGGAACCCCCCGTCGGCGACCGCGTCACGCCACAGTCGGTGGAGCCGGACGCACGGCAGGACGTCGCCGCCGAAGGCGACGAGCGCCTCCTCGGCGTCGAGGTCGTGATCGCAGGTCTCGACACGGCCACCCGACCAGCGGAGGCGGTGGATCGACGGGCCGCAGGCGACGGACACCTCGACCGGTGCTGCGTCGTCCGCCCATCCCATGGCCCACAGGATCGTGCGCGCCGACTAGTCATGTCACATGGCCACGGCGCCGCCCTTCCGCCCCATCGTCGGGACCCTCGTGTACCTCTGGGACCGCGTGGACGACCTCGTGCTGCTCGTGCGCCGCGACGCCCGTCCCGACGACGACCACCTCGGCAAGGTGAACGGCCTCGGCGGCAGGCTCGAGTCGGGCGAGGACGTCGTCGCCTGCCTGCGCCGCGAGGTCGACGAGGAGGCCGGTCTCACCCTCGACGAACTGCGGCTCCGCGGCACGATCAGCTGGCCCGGGTTCGGGCCCGACGGCGCCGACTGGCTCGGCTTCGTCTTCGTCGCCGAGGCATGGACCGGGACCCCGCCCGCCCACAACGCGGAGGGAACGCTCTTCTGGGCGCCGCGCCGACGACTCCTCGCTGCCTGCGAGGGCGACGACTCCGCCGCGGCGGAGCTCCCCATGTGGGAGGGCGACCGCCACTTCGTCCCCCTCGTCTTCGACGACGACCCCCGACCGTTCTGGGGGGTCATGCCGTACACGGACGGTCGGCCGACCGACTGGCGGTACGAACGCCTGTGAGCGGCGAGGCGGGCGAGGTCCTCGTCCCGGCCGACGGACCCGACGACACCGACCGCCTGTTCGCGCGCATCCGCGCCCTGCTCGCCAAGGCCGAGGCGACCGGGTTCGCGGCGGAGGCCGAGGCGTTCGAGGCGAAGGCCCAGGAGCTGATGACGCGCCACGGGATCGACCAGGCGGTCCTCGCCGCCGCCGGCCGACGCGGTGCCGAGGCGATCGAGGCGCGCCCCCTGCTCGTCGGCCGGCCGCACACGGTGCTGCGCACCGCCCTCGTCGCCGTCGTCGCCGAGGCGAACACCTGCGAGGCGATCCGTCTCGGGCGCGGCCCGGGCGGCCTCGAACGCATGGAGATCGTCGGGTACCGGTCCGACGCGATGTGGGTCGCCGACCTGCTCGCACCCCGACTGCTCGCCGACCTCGACACGAACCTGCGTGCCCGACGACCGGCCGGGCTCTCGGCAGGAGACTCGGCCGCGTGGGCCCGCTCGTTCGTGCTCGGTTACCTCGACGAGGTTCGCCGTCGCCTCGCCGACGCCGCCGCTCGTGCCCGGGTGGACCACGAAGAGGCGGCGAGCGCAGCACAGGGCGCCACGACGTCGGTCGCGGTCGCGCTTCGGTCCCGGGCCGAAGCGGTCGACACGGCGTTCCGACGGCGCCATCCGCGCACGACCCGCTCGACGAGCCGGACCACGCGGTTCTCCTCGGGCGCCGCCGATGCCGGGCGCGCCGCGGGCAGCGCGGCGCCGCTGGCCCGCCACGAGGTCGCACGGCACCGAGCCCTCGGCCCGGGCGCATGACCCCGGACCCGCAGCAGGCCCGCGTCTACGCGGCGGAGGAGGCGCTCGCACCCCTCGCCCGGCGGTTCGCCGACGTGGCGGAGGTCCGGACCTTCCTGCAGGAGGTCGTCGCCGACGAGGCGGTCGGTGAGCGCTGGCCGCACGCGGAGGTCCCCGAGGTGCGTCTCGGCCCGGCGAACCTGTCGTGCTCCTACGCGACCGACGACGGACTCGTCGTCCTGCGCCGCGACCACCTCGACGCCGTGAGCGTGCTGCACGAGCTCGCACACGTGCTCGAGGTCGCTGACGGGCACGGGAACCGGTTCGCCACCGCGTTCGCGTTCCTCGTGCGCCGCCACATCGGCGTCGACGCATGGGCGGCGCTCGCGGCCCGCTACGAGGAGCTCGTCGTGTCGTGGACCCCGCTCGACTACGAGGGCGGCCGCACCCGACGCCCGATCAGCGACGCGCAGGGCGGGGCAGGTACCGGTCCGAGATGATCCGCTGCTGGATCTCCGAGGTCCCCTCGAAGATCTTCGTCAGACGGGCGTCACGCCAGTAGCGCTCGAGCGCGAAGTCGGTCGTGTACCCCGCACCACCGTGGATCTGCAGACCCTGCGACGTGACGCGCTCGGACATCTCCGAGGCCCACAGCTTCAGCATCGACGCCTGCGCGTCGACCTCTCGCCCGGCGTCCGCGTCGGCGGCGATCTGGTAGAGCATCGCGCGGGCCATCTCCACCTCGGTGACCATGTCGGCGACCTTGAACCGGATCGCCTGGAAGTCGCCGATGGGCTGTTCGAACTGCCGGCGCTGCTGCACATAGGCGATCGAGTCCTCGAGCGCGCCACGGGCGAGTCCGATCGACCGGGCCGCCGTGTGGAGGCGGGCGACCGAGAGCCACGACGCCGCCTGCTTGAACCCGCTGCTCTCGTCCCCGTCGAAGCGCGAACCCAACAGGTGCTCGGCCGGGAGCCGGAAGTCGTCGAAGGAGAGTTCCCACGTCTTCCAGCCGAAATAGCCGATCTTGCGGATCGGCGTCCCCGTGATCCCCTCGGGGAAGCTCCCCCGTTCCTTCGGGATGAAGAACTGCCGGATCCCCTCGTGGCGGCGCTGCGGGTCGTAGGGCGAGGTCCGCGCGACCAACACGATGAAGTCCGCTCCATCCGCGAAGGTGCACCACATCTTCTGCCCGTTGATCACGTAGTGGTCGCCGTCGAGGATCGCCCGGGTGCGCACTCCCGCGGCATCGGAACCGACGTCGGGCTCGGAGAGTGCGTACGCGCCGAGGCACTCACCGCGCGCCATGCGCGGCATGATCGCCGCCTGCTGCTCAGGGCTGAACCCACCGCCGAGACCGTTGCCGCGGGCGATGATCGACGCGACGCTCATCCACGCCCGGGCGAGTTCCTCGGTGACGAGGCAGTACTCGAACAGGCCGAGACCGAGACCGCCGTACTCCTCGGGGATGATGATCCCGAAGAAGCCCATCTCCGCCATCTGCTTGCGCAACGTGTCGGGGATCTCGCCCTGCACCGGGTCGAGCTCGTTCGCGACAGGCAGCACCTCCTTCGTGGCGAACTCCCGGGCGAGGTGCATGATCGCGAGCCGGTCCTCGGTCTCGTACGCGGCAGGGATCGACATCGGTGCAGCGGGCAGGAGGGCCATGCGCGCACGCTAACCCACGTACGCGGCGTCCGGTCGGGGCGACCTACAGTCGCCCCATGACGACCTTCGGTGTGCACGCCGGACTGCAGAACGTGGACATGGCGGAGCTCCGCTCGCTCTGGCGCCACGTCGAGGATCTCGGCTTCGGGTGGATCTCGATCTGGGACCACTTCTACGCGGCGACGTTCGACCCGAACGACCCGCACTGCCACGAGGCCGTCGCCACCCACGCGGCGCTCGCGTGCGACACGCAGCGCGTCCGCTGCGGGTCCCTCGTCTACTGCGCCGGCTACCGCCACCCGGCGGTGCTCGCCAAGGCGATCTCGACGATCGACCAACTCTCCGGCGGGCGCACCGACGTGGGCATCGGGGCCGGCTGGGCACAGGTCGAGTACGACGCGTACGGGATCCCGTTCGGATCGGTCGGCGAGCGCATGGACCTGCTCGAGGAGTCCATCCAGGTGCTGCGACTGCTGTTGCGCGAAGGCGTGTCGGACTTCGAGGGGCGCTTTTTCACCCTCAACGACGCGAAGCTCGAACCGAAGCCGGTGCAGTCGGAGCTCCCGATCTGGGTCGGTGGCGGCGGTGAGAAGCGGACCCTGCGCATCGCCGCCCGCTACGCAGACGCCTGGAACATCCCCTTCGTGGCGCCGGAGACCTTCGCCCGCAAGCGCGCCGTGCTCCACGAACACTGTGCCGACGTCGGCCGCGACCCCGCATCGATCCGCACCACCGTCAACGTCGGCCTCGCCTGGAGCGAGGAGGGGCTGCGCGCCCAGTTCGGCGCCATGGCCGACCAGGTTCGGCCCGGTGTGCTGCGCGGCAGCGAGGGCGAGGTCCTCGAACGGATCCAGCAGTACGTCGACGCCGGCGCCGACCAGATCAACCTCGCGATCCGGGCACCGTTCACGACCACGTTCGACGACGTCGAACGGTTCGCCTCGGCGCTCGGCCTGCACTGAGCAGGCCGACCGTCAGGCCGTCGGCACCGCCTGCGCGCCGCGGACGAGCCGGCCGGGCAGCTCGCCCGTGTGCTCGCCGTCGACGAAGGTGACTGTGCCCGAGCACATCGTCATGCGGTAGCCGTCGACGTCCTGCAGCAGACGACGCCCGCCCGCGGGCAGGTCGAAGGTGAAGCGCGGCGGGTGGAGCCGCATGCCGTCGAGGTCGATGACGTTCACGTCGGCCTTGTAGCCGGGCGCGAGCACGCCGCGGTCGTTCCAGCCGACGTGGCGAGCGGTGTCGTGCGTCTGCCCCTTCACGACCGTCTCGACGGGGATCTTCTCGCCGCGGGTGCGGTCGCGCACCCAGTGCACCAGGTTGTAGGTGGGGAACGAGCCGTCGCAGATCACGCCGACGTGGGCACCGCCGTCGGACAGCCCGTAGAGCGTGCGCGGGTGCAGCACCATCTCCCGGGCGTCGTCGAGGTTGAAGCGCGAGTAGTTGCCGGCGGGGAAGTACAGCATCTCCTCGCCGCCCCGCTCGAGCAGGATGTCGTAGACGAGCTCCTTCGGGTCGACTCCCATGCGGGCCGCCGTCGCGCCGATCGACTGCTCCTCGGGCTGCTCGTAGTCCGGCGGGTCGCCGAGACGGAACAGCTTGTTGAACTCGCGCGCTGCGGCCTTCACGAGCGCGGACCCCTTGTCGTGTCCGTGCTCGGCCAGGATCCGGGCCCGGACCTCCGGGTCGTGCATGCGCGCCACCCGGTCGGCGAGCGGCAGGTGCTCGATCTCCCGGTAGGAGGGGCACAGCATGAAGGGGTTCATCGAACCCTGCAGCGTCATGAGCAGCCCGACCGGTCGGGCACAGACCTGCGCCTTCATGTCGGCGCCCGTCGCCGAGGCACGCGCCAGGTGGTCGAGCACGGTCCGCCACTTGTCGGGCTGCGGGTCGGCCTGGATGAGCGACACCGACAGCGGGCGGCCGCATTCGCGGGCGATCCGCTCCATGAGACCGAGCTCGTACTCGACGTCCCGGAGGTCGGAGACGAACTGGAACACACCCCGGCCGGCGCGGCGCAGCGCCTCACCGATGCCGAGCAGTTCCTCGGTCGACGCGGTGAGCGAGCCGATCTTCTGGCCGGTGCGGCTGCGGTGGTTGATCGTCCGCGACGTCGCGAACCCGATCGCCCCGGCGAGGAGCGCCTCCTCGGTGAGCCGGCTCATCTCGGCGATCTCGGCGGGCGTGGGGTCGATCTCGTGGTCGGCGCCGCGCGCGCCCATCACGTAGGCCCGCAGCGCGGCGTGCGGCATCTGTGCCCCGATGTCGACCGCGTGCGGTCGTCGGTCGACGGCGTCGAGGTACTCGGGGAAGGACTCCCAGTCCCACGGCAGGCCCTCGTGCAACGCCGAGCCGGGGATGTCCTCGACCCCCTCCATGAGCGAGATCAGGAAGTCGTGGTCGGCGGCCCCGCGACGGGCCGGCGCGAACCCGACACCGCAGTTGCCCATGACGATGGAGGTGACGCCGTGCTGGGACGACGGCTGGATCAGCCCGTCCCAGGTGACCTGGCCGTCGTAGTGGGTGTGGATGTCGACCCAGCCCGGGGTGACGAGCGCACCGTCCGCGTCGATCTCCCGACGACCGGTGCCGTCGACCGCGCCGACGGCGACGATCCGCCCGCCCTGCACGGCGACGTCGCCGGTGGACGCGGCCCGGCCGGTGCCGTCGACGATGGTCCCGCCTCGGATGACGATGTCGTACACGTTGCCCCCTCGTGCACGGCCGGGCCCCCGACCCGGTGCCGTATGCGCCAGATGGTACCCCAGTCGGTCAGCCGCGCAGCGGGCCGAGCACCGCCTCGGTGTGCTCCCCGAGCAGCGGCGCCCGCGAGAACGACCACCAGTCGGCCGACACCCGGAACGGTGCCCCCGGGCCGACGACGCCGTCGGTGCCGTGGACCTCGTGCGTGCGCCAGAAGCCGGCGGCCTGCAGGTGCGGGTCGCTCCGCAGGTCGGCGACGGTGTTCACCGGGGTGATGGGGATGTTGCGCCGCTGGCCCTCGATGAACAGGTCGAGCTTGCTCATCGACATCGTCACCGCCTCGGTCATCGCGTCGACGAACTCGGCGGCCTCCCACCGCACGGCGATGTCGAAGAACGCCTCCTCGAGGAGGGAGTCCTCGCCGGTGACGTCGCGGATCCATTCGGCCATCGCCCGCCAGTGCGCGGGTTGCAGGACGACGACGGACACGAACCCGTCCGCGCACGGGTACAGACCGAACGGTCGGCTCACCGCCCGACGGTTCCCGGGGCGCGAACGCGGCACGAGGTCGTCGAGGAACAGCGGCGCACCGGTCTCCGGGCCGACGAACAGCAGGGATTCCTGCAGCGACAGGTCGACACGTTGCCCACGACCGGTGCGGCGGCGCACCCGCAGCGCGAGCTGCGCCGACAACGCGACGTCGAGGGCGATCACGTGTTGGCCGAACTGGATTGGCGTCGCCGGCATCACCGGCGGCCGGTCCGGGAACCCGAAGGTGTGCAGCAGTCCGGACGACGCCCAGCCCACGAGTTCCGAACCCCTCCAGTGGGCTCGGGGCCCGGTTCGTCCGAACGGGGTGACCGAGATCCAGATGACCTCGGGGCCCATCGACGCCGCGACCTCGTCGAGCACACCGACCCCGGCATCCTCGACGACGACGTCGCAGGTCGCCGCAAGCGCCCGCAGCGCGTCGAGGTCGGCGACGACGACCGACTTCTTCCCCTGCGCGAAGTACGCCCACCACAGCGAACCCTCGGGCGCAGCGGATCCGGGGACGAACGGACCCCACGACCGCATCGTGTGCCCGCTCGGCGGTTCGGCGACGATCACCTCGGCGCCGAGCGCGCCGAGGAGCCGGGTGCCGTTCGCACCGCTGATCCCGGCGAGGTCGAGGATGCGCACACCCTCCATCGGTCGCTTCGTCGTGGTCATGCCCGTCCTCCCCGGTCGACCCGGGTGATCACGTCGATGTAGCGGTGATAGGGGCGCTGCAGCACCCGATCCGGCGCGGTCGCAGCGAACGCCGCTCCCGACTCGATCATCACGTCGATCTCGGCGTCGTCGAGCCCGGCGAGCCGGGTGAGGACGTCGCGGGTGTCCTGCCCCATCGACGGGCCCGCCCGGTGCACGTCGCCCGGGGTCTCGGTGAGCCGCAGCGGTTCCCGCCCGAACAGGTCGAGTTCGAACCGACCGCCGCCGCGCACGGCGTACCAGGCGCGGGCACGGATCTGGTCGTCGCCGAGCAGGCCGGCGTGGTCGAGCACGGCGTGGGCGGCGACACCGGCCGCCTGCAGCCACGCGGCGACCTCTGCGGCGTCGTGACCGGCCGTCCACGCGCCGAGCAGGCCGTCGATCTCGTCGTGGTGGGCGATCCGGCCGTCGAGCGTCCCGAACCGAGGGTCGGTGACCCACGGTTCGTCGCACACCTCACCGAGGGCCGCCCATGCGTCGTCGTCGCCGACGGTGACGGCCACCCAGCGGTCGTCGCCGGCGCAGGGGTAACACCCTTGCGGTGCCTGTCGGGGATCACGGTTCCCCCTGCGGCCGACCACGTTGCCGGCGAGCTCGAAGTCGAAGATGTGCGGGCCGAGCAGCGACACCGTGGTCTCGAACTGCGAGAGGTCGACGAAAACGCCGTCGCCGGTCGCCTCACGATGGTCGAGCGCGGCGAGCACGCCGAGCATGCCGTGCTTGCCGGCGAGGTAGTCCGGCGGGGCGATCGACGCGACACCGGCCGGCTCCTGGTCGGCGTAGCCGGTGAGCTCGTCCATCCCGACGAGCGGCGCCTGGTTCGGTCCCCAGGCGAGGAAGGGGTAGTAGGGCAGCGACTCGTCGGAACCGAAGCCCGGCATGGCGACGTACACGATGTCGGGCTTGATCGCCCGCATCTCGTCGTAGCCGAGGCCGAGGCCTCGCACCGCGGGCGTCGAGTAGTTCGTGATGAACACGTCGGCGGTCGCGATGATGCGGTGCAGCGCGGCGAGCGCCTCGGGGTGCTTGAGCTCGAGACCGACCGAGAGTTTCCCGGCGCTCATCTCCGGCACGTAGGGGCTCGTGTCGGTGAACACCTCGAGGAACTCGGGGACCCTCGCCCACGCCGACCCGAACAGGCGGGCGACGTCGGGGTTGGAGCGGGCCTCGATCTTCAGGACCTCCGCACCGTGGAAGGCGAGCGTGCGCGCCACGCTCGGTGCGGCGATGGCGATGGAGAGCTCGACGACGCGGACCCCGTCGAGCGCCCGCATGCCGTTGAGATCGGTGTGACTCATGTCGCATTTGCTAGCAGACATGGGGACGCGCAGGTTTCCCGTCGGTACGCTGCCGCCGTGACCGGCCCGGATTCCCCGCTCCCTGCCGAGGACGACGCGGCCTACCGGCGGCGCCTCCTCTTCGCCGTGATGCTGTCGGTCATGGGCTTCGGGTCCCTCACGACCATCGTGACCGTCGCCCTCGGCACGCTCGCCACCGAACTCGGCTCCACCCGGACGACGCTCGGCTGGGCGGTGACGGGTGTGCTGCTCACGATGGCCGTCGCCACCCCGCTCGGCGGCAAGCTCGGCGACATCCGCGGCCACCGCAAGATGTTCATCGTCGGCTCGATCGCCTCGGTCGTGACGACGGCAGCGTGCGCGTTCGCCTGGGACGCCACCTCGCTCCTCGTGTTCCGCGTGTTGTTCGGCCTCAGCGGTGCGCTCGTCCAGCCGGCGGGCATGGCGCTGCTGATGCGCGCCTACGGCCCGCAACGCCGTGCGACTGCGATGGGGTGGTTCCAGTTCGCGTCGACCGGCGCGCCCGCCATCGGCCTCGTCATCGGCGGACCGCTCATCGACGTGCTCGGGTGGCGCACCCTGTTCTTCGTCTTCGCTGCGACATCGCTCGCGGCCCTCGTGGTCGCGGTCGCCGTCGTCCGGGAGTCGCCCCCCGGCGAACGACTCCCCCTCGACGTCCTCGGTTCGGTCTCGCTCGGGCTCGGCATCCTGTTCGTGCTGCTCGGTGTCGGCACCGCTGCCCGCAACGGCATCACCGACCCGCTCGGCCCGATCCAGTTCGCCGCCGCAGCCGCGGCGATCGGCACCTTCGTCGTCGCCGAACGTCGCGCCGCCTACCCGCTGCTGCGTCTCGAGTACTTCGGCCGCAGGCGATTCACCGCACCGATGCTCGCGAACAGCCTCACGCAGTTCGCGTACATGGGCGGGTTCGTCGTCACCCCGCTGCTCCTCGGTGACGTCTACGGCTACGCCGTCTCCGCCGTGGCCGTGATCATGGCCCCGAGGCCCGGGGCGTTCGCCGCGATGTCCCCACTCGGCGGGGCGCTCGCGTCGCGCATCGGGGAGCGCACGCCGATGATGCTCGCGGGCTGCTGCATGATCGCGTCGATGTTCTCCTTCGCCGTCGGGTCGGCACCGGGGCGGGTGGCGTTCGTGATCGGCGGCCTGCTCCTCTCGGGCATCTCGGCGGGCATCGGCCAGCCGGCGTATGCCGCGATGGTGGCCGACTCCGTCGACGAGGCCGACGTCGGTGTGGCCAACGGCATGAACCAGACGATGTTGTTCGTCGGGATCGTGAGCGGCATCCAGGTCATGCTCGTCGTCCTCGGCGACGATCCGTCACAGCAGCGTTTCGTCGGCACCTACCTCTTCGGCGCGACGGTCGCAGCGGCCGGCCTCGTCGCCGCAGTGATCGCCGGCGCCCGCCGTCCGCTCCCGACGCGCAGCGCGGCCGCTACCGGAGGCAGTTCGTCGTGAACCCGCCGGTCCGGGTCCACTACGAGCTGCCGGCGCTGCGGCTCGGCGCGCTCGACTACGGCGCACCGTTCGCCGGTGCGCCCGACCTGCTGCTGCTCCACGGGATGGCCGACCTCGCATGGTCGATGCACCCCGTCGCCGAACGCCTGCGCGACCGCTGGCACGTCCGTTCCCTCGACCTGCGGGGCCACGGTGAGTCGGATCATCCGGGCGCGTACGGTCTGCTGCACTTCGTCGCCGACCTCGTCGCCCTCGTCGAGCTCCTCGACCTCGCCGCGGACGGTCGACGACCCGTCGTCGTCGGGCACAGCCTCGGCGGTCAGATCGCGTCGCAGTTCGCGGGTCTGTACCCGGAGCTCGTCCGTGCGCTCGTCGTCGCCGAAGGGATCGGGCCGCCGGTCCGGTTGCGCGAGGCGAACCCCGAGGAGCGGCGCACCACCGCCCGCGGCCGGGTCGACGTGCTCCGCAGTGCCGCCGCACACCGGCTCCTCCCCGATGTCGCCGCCGCCGCCGCCCGTCTCCGTGCCACCCACGTCGGTCTCGACGCCGCCACCGCCGACCTCCTCGCCGACCACGGCACCCGGGCCGCCGACCACGGCACGCTCGTGTGGAAGTTCGACCCGCGGACGCGCGACTGGTTGGCGACCTTCGACCGGGAGGCGATCGAGGAACGCTGGGGTCTCATCCGGTGCCCGGTTCTCGTCGTCACGGGGGCCGCCGCGTGGGAACGCTGGTGGAGCGCCCAGTCCCGTTCCGCGCAGAGCGAGGGCTGGGTCGACGTGGACACGGGTGAGGTGCGACGTCGGGTCGGCTGTTTCGCCGACGTGCGGCACGTCGACATCCCCGGCGCCGGGCACATGCTCCCCTACGACGCCCCGGTCGAGCTCGCGGACGCCGTCGACGCCTTCCTCACCGAACGCGCGCACGGCTAGGGACCCGTACTGGCGTCCACAGGGTGGCGCGCCGGTACGATCGCAGCATGGGTCGTCGTGGACCCACCGTGGGCAGGGGAGGGACCATGCGGCAGGCCGAGCAGGACCGACTCAAGGCGGAGATCGACCACTATCTCGAGACGTCGACGACGACGATGGCCGAGGAGGAGTACCTCAACCCGGTCGGCGTGTACGGCGACCCCGACTTCGCCCGCCGCGAACGGGAGCTGTTCCGCGCCGTCCCGGTCGTGATCGCGCACGAGTCGAAGATCCCGAACCCGGGTGACTTCGTCACCCACGACCAGTCCGGCGTCCCGGTGCTCGTCGTCCGCCAGGAGGACGGCTGCGTCCGGGCGTTCTTCAACCTGTGCCGCCACCGCGGCGCGAAGCTCGCCCTCGAGGACGAGGGCTGCGCCCGCCGGTTCACCTGCATCTACCACGCCTGGTCCTTCAAGCCCGACGGCTCGCTCGCCGGCATCCCCAACGACGACGGGTTTCGCGGGGTCGACCGTTCGGCGTACGGCCTCACCGAACTCCCCTGTGAGGTCCGCCACGGGATGGTGTGGGTGGTCCTCACCCCGGGTGCGTCCATCGACGTCGCCGCCCACCTCGGCGCCGAGCTCGATGACGAGCTCACCTCCTTCGGGCTCGCCGGCTATCAGGTCGAACGGGAGACCGAGATCGCCGAGCAGGCGAACTGGAAGCTGCTTGTCGACGGGTTCCTCGAGACCTACCACCTGCGGTTCCTGCACTCCGACACGGTCGGCCCGTTCATCCGCTCGAACTGCGGCCCGTTCAAGCAGTTCGGCCTGCACGGTCGGATGGTGATCGTCCGCAGCCGCTACGACAGCGAGAAGTCGGTCGGTGACCGGTTCCTGCGTGACGTCGGCGCCGTCTATCAGATCTTCCCGAACACGGTCCTCGTGTGGCAGTCGACCCACTTCGAGCGCTGGGCGATGTTCCCCGACGGGGACGACCCCGGTCGCTGCAAGGGGTACACGTCGATCCTCGCCCCGCAGGGACAGGAGTCCGACACCCGCCTGTGGGACACGAACTGGAAGATCCTGCTCGACACCGTGCAGCAGGAGGACTGGCCGGTCGCCCGGGCGACGCAGGCCGGCCTGTTCGCCGGTGCGCAGGACACGTTCGTGTTCGGCCGCAACGAGCCGGGGCTGCAGCACTTCCACAAGACGGTGCAGCGCCTCGCGGACGAGACCCCGGTGGCGATCAGCGCTCGCTGAGCCGCTGCCGCACCCGGTCGTAGGTCGCGTCGCCGAGGATCCGCCGCAGCGGACCCTCGAGGGAGGCGACGACGGGTTCGTCACCTGCGAACGCGTCGGGGGTGTCGGTGCACCACCACGCCATCGACCGGCCACCCTCGCCCCAATCGTCACGGCGCCACGCGCGCACGGTCGTGGTCGGCGTGCCGTCGGCGTCGGTGCCGTCGACGAGCCGGAGCGGGAGTCGCCAGCAGACGCCGGGCTTCCAGTCGAGCGGGTCCTCACCGGCCTCGACCGCAGCGAGGTGCAGCGCGCATCCTTCGCCACCGGCGAAACCGGGTCGGTTGAGGAAGATGCACGCCCCGTCCACGACCCGGGTCGCCGAGCGGGTCGAGTCGGCGAAGATTCCGTCCGCCGACGCGACCGCAGCGAGCTCGAACTGCGCCGGGTCGAGGGTGTCGGCGAGCGCGGCGATCGTCATCGCCTCCTCCGGGTCGTCGCCCAGGTGCGCCCCGACCGAACAGCACCCCTCACCCCGCTCGGGGGTGCGGGTGTCGTGGATGCCCTGGCAGCCCTTCCCCCAGATGCACGTCCAGTTCGACGTGAGGAACCCTGCGTCGATGCGCCAGCGGACCGGCCCTTCGGCGTCGGGAACCTCGACGAAACGCTGCTCGACGACGGGATCCTGCACACCGGCAGCGTAGGGGCAGCGGCGCATGCCCGAACGGTGCGGCATGATGCCCGGGTGCATGTAGATCTCTCCGCCCTTTTCGACCTGACCGGCCGCGTCGCGGTCGTCACCGGAGGCAGTCGTGGCCTCGGCCGGGCCATGGCGATCGGCCTTGCGAAAGCCGGCGCCGACGTGGTCGTCGCGAGCCGCAACCTCGAGTCCTGCGCCGCAGTGTGCGCGGAGATCGAGACGCTCGGCCGCCGGGCCCTGCCCGTCGCCGTCCGGATGGGGGAACCCGACGACGTCCGGGCGCTCGTTGCGGCGGTCGACGCTCGATTCGGTCGTCTCGACATCGTGGTCAACAACGCAGCGACCGTGCTCGACCGTTCGCTCGACACCCTCGCCCATGACACGTTCGTCGGCGCGTTCACGACGAATCTCTTCGGACCGTTGTTGCTCGTCCGTGAGGCGAAGGACCTCCTTGCGCGGGGCGGTCACGGGGCCGTGCTGAACATCTGCTCGATCGCCATGGACATCGGCACGCCGGAGCGGTACTACTACCCGCCCGTCAAGGCTGCCCTCGCCCAGGCGACCCGGTCGATGGCCCTCGACCTCGGCCCACTCGGTGTGCGCGTCAACGCGATCTCGCCGGGGACGTTCCGCACCGACATGGTGACCAAGGCGTTCGACGACGCCGAGCTCGCCCGCCGCAGCGAGGTCATCCCGCTCGGCCGGGTGGCCGACCCGACCGAACTCGTCGGACCGGCGCTGCTGCTCGTCAGCGATGCCGGCTCCTACATCACCGGCGAAGTGCTCACCGTCGACGCCGGCGCGACCCGCGTCAGCGCCTGATCGGACGCTGACGCGGCGCGCTGCGCTGCATCAGTCGATCGGGAGCAGCGGTTCGGGCGGGAACGCCCCGGCCACGAGTTCGGTGACGACCGACCCGAGCTCGGACGGCGCCCAGCGGTCCTTCTTGTCGCGCCAGGGGCCACGGCTCCAGTTGTTCACGATGCCGACGCGTCCGCCCATCACCTCGAACACCCGACCGGTCACCGCGGCGGACTCGTTGCTGCCGAGCCACACCACGAGCGGCGAGATGTTCTCCGGGGCGGTGTCGTCGAAGGTGCCTTCGACGTAGTCGGCGCCCATGCCCAGCGGTGCGGTCATGCGCGTCCGGGCACCCGGGGCGATCGCGTTCACGGTGACGCCGTACCGGGCGAGTTCCTTCGCCGCGATCACGGAGAACGAGGCGATGCCGGACTTCGCCGCGCCGTAGTTCGTCTGCCCGGGGTTGCCGAACAGGCCGGAGCCGGACGACGTGTTGATGATGCGGGCATCGTTGGTCTCGCCCGCTTTCGTCATGTCCCGCCAGTACTGCGCCGCGACCCGGCTCGGCAGGTAGGTGCCGCGCAGGTGGACGTGGATCACGGCGTCCCATTCCTCGGGCGTCATGTTCGCGAGCACCCGGTCACGCAGGATGCCGGCGTTGTTCACGAGCGTGTCGAGGTGACCGAAGTGGTCGATAGCCGCCTGGACCATGCGTCGGGCCCCATCGGCGTCGGCGACGTCGTCGCCGTTCGCGATGGCCTCGCCGCCCATGCCGCGGATCTCCTCGACGACCTCGTCGGCCGGACCGGTCGACTTGCCGCTGCCGTCGACCTCACCGCCGAGGTCGTTCACCACGACTTTCGCGCCCTCGGCCGCGAACGCGAGCGCGTGCGACCGACCGATACCCCGGCCGGCGCCCGTCACGAGCACGACACGTCCGTCACAGATCCTCATGGTGTCCTCCCGAACACGGTGGCGGTCACCTGCCCGCCATGCGGGGCGCAGCCTAGGCTCGGCCGGTCGGTGTGCCGAGGGGCGGTACGCCGGGACGAGAGGGACGGTGCGCCATGACGTTGGACCCGCAAGCCGCTCGCGTGCTCGAACGCATGCGAGAGCTGAACCTGCCGACCTTCCGTGAGGTCGGACACGAACGGGCCCGAGCCGGTTTCGACCGGCAGCCCGACGCCGGTCGCCCGATCGAGGCGGCACGCACCGAGGACCGCAGCATCACCGGCCCCGACGGCGACGCTCTCCCCATCCGGATCTACTGGCCGACGTCGGGCGGCGAGGACCTCGGTGTGCTCGTGTTCTTCCACGGGGGTGGCTGGGTCGTCGGGTCGATCACGTCCCACGACCGTGTCTGCAAGGCGCTGACGGAGAAGACCGGGTGCATCACCGTCTCCGTCGACTACCGGCTCGCGCCGGAGCACCCCTTCCCCGCCGGACCGGAGGACTGCTACGCGGCGACCGTGTGGGCGGCGGCGAACGCCGCCTCGCTCGGCGGCCGTGCGGACCGGATCGCGGTCGGCGGCGATTCCGCCGGCGGGAACCTCGCCGCGGCGGTCGCGCTCATGTGCCGTGACCGGGGCGGCCCCACCCTCGCCCACCAGGCGCTCGTCTACCCGGTGACCGACTTCGACCCGACGACCGCGTCGATGGTGGCGAACGCCGAGGGGTACGGCCTCACCCAGGACGTCATGGTGTGGTTCCACGACCTCTACGCCCCGGAGGCGGCCCACCGCGCCGACCCCTACGCGGCGCCGAACCGCGCCACGGACCTCACCGGTGTCGCGGCGGCGACGGTGATCGTCGCCGGGTACGACCCGCTCCACGACGAGGGCGTCGCCTACGCCGAGAAGCTCAGCGCCGCGGGCGTACCCACCGACCTGCGGCGCTACCCCGGCCAGTTCCACGGCTTCTTCTCGATGTCGCGGCTGATCGACCAGGCCGACGAGGCCCAGGACGTCGTCGCCGGCGCACTGCGCGCCGCCTTCGAGGCGAGCGGTTCGTGACGGCTCGCAACGCCGGTCGGCGACTCCCCGGCACCCCGGAACCGGGTTGCACCTGGCGGGGTCACGGCGGTGGGACCCTTGCCGGCGACCGCTGGGGTGATCCGGCGGGCCCCGTCGTGCTCCTCATGCACGGCGGTGGGCAGACCCGTCACGCATGGAAAGGCGCGGGGGAACGCCTCGGCGCACAGGGGTGGAACGCGATCGCGTTCGACGCCCGTGGGCACGGCGACTCGTCGTGGACCGACGCGTACGGCATCGACCTGATGGTCGCCGACCTCGTCGAGCTCGTCGCCCAGCTCGGCGATCCGAACCCGGTGCTCGTCGGCGCATCCATGGGCGGTGGGGTGAGCCTCGAGACGATCGGCGGCGGACACGTCCCCGGTCGGGCGCTCGTGCTCGTCGACACTGCGCCACGCCTCGAACCGGAAGGTGTCGACCGGATCCTGCAGTTCATGGAGGGCCGGCCGGACGGCTTCGCATCGCTCGACGAGGTCGCGGATGCGATCGCGTCGTACCAGCCACACCGGGAGCGGCCCCGTTCGACGGACGGGCTCGCGAAGAACGTGCGGCTCGGCGACGACGGTCGGTACCGCTGGCACTGGGATCCGACGTGGCGTTCCGGGCGCCCCGACCTCGAGGCGATGTACCAGCGGCAGGCGGCGAACGCACGGGCGCTGGCCGTGCCGACCCTGCTGGTCCGCGGCGGTCTGTCCGATGTGCTGAGCGAGGACGGTGCCCGCAGCTTCCTCGAGTTGTGCCCCCACGCCGAGTACGTGAACGTGACCGACGCCTCGCACATGGTCGCCGGCGACCGCAACGACATCTTCTCGGGTGCGGTGATCGATTTCCTCGGCCGGCTCCCGTCCCGCTGAGCGTTCAGACGGGCCCGGGCGGCACCACACCGAACCGGTCGGCGGCCGCGGCGAGCGCGGCGTCGTCGAGCACGGCCGGCACCGCACCGCCGGTCGCACCGACCACTGCGAGGTGGAGACGGCACAGCCACTCGAGCAGCTCGAGTCGCTCGCAGGCAGCGTCCGGGTCGTCGCCGAGCGCAACGGAGCCGTGGTGGGCGAGCAGCGCCGCCTGCCGACCGCCGGCGAGCGCTGCGACGAGGCCGGCGGCGAGCGTGTCCGACCCGAACGTCGCATACGGCGCAACCCGCGGCGGACCGCCGAGCAGCACGCAGGTGTAGTGCAGCGCAGGCAGCACCTCGCACAGGCAGGACACGGCGACGGACGCCACCGCGTGCGTGTGCGCGATCGCCCCGGTGCCGGTCGCGTCGTACACCGCGAGGTGGAAGGGCAGCTCCGAGGTGGGCACGGCCGAACCCTCCACGACCGCGCCTGCCCGGTCGACGACGACGAGGTCGTCCGGGTCCATCACGGCGATCGAGCAGCCGCTCGGGGTGACCACGATCAGGTCGCCCGAACGCGCCGACAGGTTCCCGGACGTCCCGACGACGAGGCCGGACTCGGCGAGGCGGCGTCCGGCGGCGACGACGGCGGCGCGTTCGGCTTCGAGCACCTGCGCACCGTAGCGGCACCGCGCCCGATCGGACGCGGCTAGAACACGGCCATGCTGCTCGCCGACTGTCGGGTGATCGACCTCACGACGTCGTTCGGGTGGCTCGCCGGCCGGGTCCTCGCCGACCTCGGCGCGGATGTGATCGCCGTCGAGCCGCCCGGCGGGCATCCGGACCGCCGGATCGGCCCGTTCGCCGGTGACGTCGTCGATCCGGAGGGGTCCCTGCGTTGGTGGGCACACGCCCGCGGCAAACGCTCCGTCGTGCTCGACCCCGGACCGCCCGGGACCGTGTCGCCGGAACTGTGGGATCTCCTCGCCGGTGCCGACGTGCTGCTCGAGTCCGACGGTCCGTGCGGGCTCGCCGCGCGCGGGGTCGACCTCGACGAGCTGCACCGCCGTCACCCGCGGCTCGTCGTCACGTCGATCTCCCCGTTCGGGCTCGACGGCCCGTACGCGCACTTCCGCGCGCCCGACCTCGTGCTCGGTGCGCTGTCCGGTGCGGTGTGGCTCACCGGGGACGTCGACCGGCCACCGATTCGCATCGGCAGCGAACAGTTCCTCGGCCATGCGTCCGTCGAAGCGGTCGTGCACACGCTCGTCGCCCTGCACCACGTGCGCGCCGGCGGTGCCGGTCAACACGTCGACGTCGCTGCGTGGACCGCAGCGATCCGCACGGCGATGAACGCTCCGACCGCGAAGATGCTCGAGGGCGCCGAGTTCGTGCGGATCGGACCCGGTGTCGCCTACCAGCCCGGTCGGGCGAAGCAGATCTACCCCTGTGCCGACGGCCACGTCGTCTACATGGCAGGGCCGGGCCCGCTCGCCGGACCGGGCTTCGCGACGATCGTCGAGTGGGCGGCGGCCGGCGGGTTCGCGGTCCCCGACATCTTGTCGGGCGTCGACGTGACCACGATCAGTCTCGACGACCTCGAACGCGACGGGATCCGTGTCGCGCACAACTCGGCGGTCGAGGCTGTTTGCACGGCTGCGTTCCGCAACCGCACGAAAGCCGAGTTGTACGCCCACGCCGTCGAGCACCGCTGGCTCCTCGCACCGGTGAACACCGCCGCCGACCTGCCCGGTGATCGGCAGCTCGCTGCACGCGAGTTCTGGGACGACGTCGACCACGGCAGGTTCGGTGTCGTCCGCCATCCGGGTGCGTGGGCCCGACCGTCGACGGTCGCGCTGCGGGCGGCGAACCGGGCGCCCGGGATCGGTGAGCACACGACCGCGGTGCTCGCCGAGGCGCACGCATCCGCCGGTGCGGTGGCGCTCCCCGACCAGCCCGAACGACCCGGATGGTCGCCTGGTGCGGGAGCGCTGGCCGGCCTCAAGGTGTGGGACATGTCGTGGGTCGGGGTCGGCCCGCTCACGGCGCGCTACCTCGCCGACCATGGCGCGACCGTCGTCCGTCTCGACTCGAGCGTGCGCGCGGACGTGCTCCGGGCAGCTCCGCCGTTCCTCGACGGGGTCAGTGGGCTGAATCGCAGCCAGTTCTACGGTGACTTCAACGCGTCGAAGCTCGGTATCGGGCTCGACCTGTCCACCGGCGGCGGCCGCGAGGTCGCGCTGCGCCTCGCCGACTGGGCTGACGTCGTCATCGAGAGCTTCACCCCGCACACCCTCCGCGGGCTCGGCCTCGATCACGCCACGCTCGCGGCACGCAACCCGTCGCTCGTGATGCTGTCGACCTGCATGCAGGGGCAGACCGGGCCGAACGCCGATTACCGGGGGTTCGGTCAGCTGCTGGCCGCCCTGTCGGGGTTCTACGAGATCACCGGCTGGCCGGATCGTGATCCGACGATGATCTACGGCGCGTACACCGACTTCGTCTGCCAGCGCTTCTGCGCGAGCGTCGTACTCGCTGCGCTCGACCGGCGGCGCCGCACCGGTGAGGGCACCCACATCGACCTCGCCCAGTTCGAGGCAGCGTTGCAGTTCCTCGAGGTCGAACTGCTCGACACCACCGTCAACGGGCGGGTTCCGACGCGCAACGGCAACCGCCACCACGCCATGGTCCCCCACGGCATCTACCCGTCGCGCCGTGGTCCGGAGGCCGGACTCGAAGGGGAACGCTGGCTGGCGATCGCGTGCGAGGACGACGCCGCGTGGGCGGCGCTGGTCGAGGTGATGGGCGCACCGGCGTGGGCGACGGACCCGACGCTGCGCACCCTCGACGGCCGTCGCGCCGCCGAGGACCGGATCGACACCGCGATCGCCGCCTGGACGGCCACGCAGGAGGCGCTCGACGTCTTCACCCGGTTGCAGCCGCGTGTCGCAGCAGCACCGGTGTACGCGCCCGGGGCGTTGCTCGACGACCCGCACCTCGCCCACCTCGGGTTCTTCGTACCGCTCGACCACACCGTGATGGGCACGGTGCCCTACACGGGCATGCAGGCCCGCCTGTCGATGACGCCGGGTCACCTGCGTCGTGCGGCACCCTGCGTCGGCGAGCACTCCTTCGAGGTGCTCACCGAGATCCTCGGCCTCGACGCGGACGCGGTCGGCGACCTGCTGGCGTCCGGCGCCGTCGAGATCAGCGTCGGTTGACGGTCTCGGTGCAGATCACCCGTCGGGGCGACGCGGCCGTGTCGGCGAAGCTCGCGACGTCGGCGCCGATCGCGACCCGACCCTCGGGCCCGTCGTAGAACCGGTCCCGCAAGTCGTCGAGCGACGCGAACGCACACAGGGCGAACCCGTCGTAGGAGGGACCGCGGACGACTTCGTCAACCGAGCACTGCTCGTAGTGCCACATGCCGACGTGATGGTGCAACGCGAGCGGTGCGTGCACGTCCCGCCAGTGCGCGTCGGCCTGCTCGTGGGTGAGATCGGGGTGGCGTCGCATCCCGAACACCGCCACCACGCCCTCGCTGGTCGTCCCGGCCGGCGGCGGGTCGGCGAGCGGGCGGATCACCCGCACGTGCACCCGGTAGGTCCCGATCTCGTCTGCGCCGGCGAGCGCGGAAGGATCGGCGACATCCGCGACGACGAGCGTCCGGAACGGCACGTCGTCACGTGCCGCCGACTCGTCGACGGCGAGGTAGGCGGTCCCGCCGGTCGCACGGGCGACGGCGTCCGCCCGTTCCCTGTCGTTCCCGATGACGGCGTAGGTCGGCATGGCGGCATCCTCCCACGCTGCCGTCGACCCTGCGTCCGATCCTGCAGTTTCGCGCCACGGCCGCGCTGCGCCCGCTACGGTTCAGCTCGGCCGTGCCGGGGGGGCACGGCGGACACTGAGGGGGCACAGATGAGGAAACGGCGTCTTGCCGGAATCGGAGCGCTCATCGCGTTCAGCCTCGTCGCCGTAGCGTGCGGTGGCGGGTCGAGCGACGACGCTAAGAACCTGGACGCGAACGTCAAGAACGAGATCGCGAACCAGCTCGACAACAAGTCCGGCGCGACCGAGAAGCGGCCCGAACCAAAGACCCCGGCCGAGCTGAAGAAGGTGCTCGAGGACGAACGCAAGGCCCAGGTCGCCAAGATCAAGGCCGGTGGCTGGGGGTACGACAAGGCCGCGAAGAAGGTCACCGGGCCCGAAGGTTTCGTCGCCGACATCGCGAAATGCCCGTCCGGTTGGTCGGACACCGAGGGAATCACCGACACCGAGATCAAAATCGGTGCATCGATCGCCCAGTCCGGCCCTCTCGCCGACTACGGCACCGTCCTCAAGATGTGGCAGGCCTACGTCGACGAGTTGAACGCCGCCGGCGGGATCACCGACTCGACCGGCAAGACCCGTAAGGTCAAGCTCATCACGAAGGACGACAAGTACGACCCGACCTCGGCCGTGCCGTTGATCGACGAGCTGCTCGACTCCGACAAGACGTTCCTCGTGTGGAATGGCGGGTCGGCGATCACGATGCGGACCTACGACAAGCTGAATCAGCGTTGCGTCCCCCAGCCGTTCGTGTGGACCGGTCACCCTGCCTGGGGTGATCCGGTGAACCACCCGTGGACGATGGGTTCGATCCTCAACTACTTCACCGAGGCGATCCTCTGGGGCTCCTACATCGAGCGGACCCTTCCGAAGGGCACGAAGGTGGGCGCTGTCGCCATCAACAACGACTTCGGTGCCGCCTACGTCGCCGGGTTCAAGGCGTTCCTCGCCACGAGCCAGCACGGCATCCAGTTCGAGTTCGAGAAGTTCGAGCCGACCGCGCCGACGATCACGAACGAGATGACGACAATCGCGTCGAAGAAGCCGGACGTCTTCATCGTGATGAGCGCCGGCGCAACCTGCGCCCAGGCGATCACCGAGGCATCAGCGAACGGTCTCGCCCAGTCGGCGAAGCAGCTCTGGCAGCCCTCGGTCTGCAAGAGCCTCACTTACGTCGGCGAAAAGGCCGTCGGCCAGTCGTCGAACGGCTGGCGTGTCGTCGGTGGCGGCATCATCGACCTGAACGACTCGAACTTCCAGAACAACGCCGGGGTCCAGTGGGGCCTCGAACTGCTGAAGAAGAACAACATCGATCCGAGGTCGTCATCGAACCTCAGCGCCGGCATGTATCTCGGCGTCCCGCTCGTCGAGATGCTGAAGGTCGCCGGTGACCTGCCGGGCGGTCTGACCCGCACCAACTACCTGCTGGCGATGCGGACCATGGACATGACGAACCCGCTCCTCCTGCCGGGTCTACGGATGACGACGAACGGGAACAAGGACGCCTTCGTAATCGAGGGTACCGAGTTCGCCAAGTTTGACGCCTCCAAGCAGTCGTGGGTGCAGGAGGGCGAGACCGTCGACCTGTCGGGCAAGTCGAAGAACTGCGCCTGGTCGGTCTCCACGTCGACCTGTAACTGATCCTGCGGCCTCCGGGCCGAAGGATCCGGATTTCCCGGGCCGGTTCCGCTGCGGCGGGACCGGCCCGGCCTGCGTCCGATCTGCCGGACGTCGACAGCCTCAGGTGTCTGCGACCGAGGCGGCGAGGAGGTCCCGACCGGTGACGATCCCGACGAGGCGGTCGCCGCCGAAGACGAGGGCGCGGCGCCCCGGTGCGGCGGAGAGCTCGATCGCCAGGTCGGCTGCGAGGTCCCCGGGAACGGCGAGGAACACGACGGCGAGCGGTACGGCGATCTGGCCGACGGTCACGTCGTGTCGCAATCCGTTCGGGACCGCCCCTACCTGGTCGAGCGTGACGAGACCCGCGATCCCGCCGTGTCCGTCACGCACCGGGAACGCCGTGTGCCGGGTGCCGGGCACCCAGTGCTCGAGCAGTTCGGCGACCGTCGACGTGCCCTCGACACAGGTCGGGTCCGGGCTCATCACCCGGGCGACCGTGCGCTCCCCGAGGGCGGCACGCGCTTCGACCGCTGCGGCCTCGCCGTCGCCCGCGGCCCGCACGAACCAGCCGATGAGGACGAGCCACAGCCCACTGAGCGGCCCACCGAGGAGGAACTCCGCCGCGCCGACCGCCATGAGCACGAGCGAGATCGTCCGCCCGAGCGACCCGGGTGGCTGCGGAGGACCGGAGCAGCTGACGGTGGGCGTCGAGCACGACCGCCTCGAGGGCCTCGGGCAGCGGGACGCCGAGGAACCGGGCGCGCACCCGCGCGGTCGCAGCGTCAAGCGCAGCGAGGTCGGCGCCGCCCACGACCGACGGCGGCAGTTCCGCCGTGACGACCGGCCCCGTGTCGGCGTGTTCGAAGGCGGCGTGGAACGCTGCCGTCGTCACCGCGAACCCGTCCGGCACGTCGACACCGGCGGGAGCGAGGGCACGACGGAACTCACCGAGCGCCGCCACCTTGCCGCCAACGACGGCGACGTCGTCGCGACCGACGTCGGAGAACCAGCGGACGAAGCACATGCGGACACCCTTCCGTCCGCCGTCGGTCAGCCGCCGGGTCGGACCTTCTCGGACCGCGTTCGCTCACGTACCTCGCCGCGGGCGGTCCTGCGCAGGACCATCAGGTTCCCGACGAGCAGGGTCGCCACACCTGCCGCCACCGCCCCCACCGTGACCATCACGACGGCGGCGTCGAGCACGACGAGGTCGAGGAACCGCCGGGCCGGCGCAACGACGAACGCCGTCCCCGAAGCGAGCGCCATACCGACGACGAGGACGACCCGCCGCCAGGTCAGGGGCCGTGCGACCACGACGAGCACGGCGAGCATCACGGCGACGAGCGCCGCCGTCGCCGCCGTCTGCGCTTCGACGAGCGGCCGACCGAGCGGGCCATCGACGACCGCGAACGCCCCGCCGGCACCGACAGCGGCCGCCGTGCCGGTGACCACCGCCCGCGCTGCCGCCCGCCGCACGAAGGACCCGCTAGCCGGACCCGCCGCCGGGGCGAGCGCCAACACGAACGCCGGGATCCCGATGGTCGTCGCCGAGATGAGGCTCAGGTGTCGGGGCAGGAACGGGTACGGGATCCCGGCGACGCCCGTCGTGGTGGCCAGCCACAACGCTGCGACGGTCTTCGTGAGGAAAAGCACGGCGACGCGTTCGATGTTGGCGATCACCCGCCGCCCTTCGGCGACCACGGCGGGCAGCGACGCGAACGCGTCGTCGAGGAGCACCACGGACGCGACCGCTCTCATGGCGGCGCTCCCCTGCCCCATGGCGATCCCGAGGTCGGCGTCCTTGAGGGCGAGCACGTCGTTCACCCCGTCGCCGGTCATCGCAACGACGTGCCCGGCCCGCTGCAACGCACCGACCATCGCCCGCTTCTGGTGCGGGGTCACCCGACCGAAGGTGGTCGCGTCGAGCACGGCGGCATCGAACCCGGCAACGTCGCCGTCGTCGAGCGTGCGGGCGTCGACGGCTCGACGGGCGCCAGGCACGCCGAGCCGGTCGGCGATCGCTGCGACGGTCGCCGGGTTGTCGCCCGAGATGACCTTGAGCGTCACGCCCTGGCGACCGAAGTACGCAATGGTGTCGGCAGCGTCGGGTCGCACCTGTTCCTCGAGCACGAGGAGCGCGTGCGGTGTCCCACCGGCGGTGACGAGAACGACGCGGTGGCCGTCCGCGACGATCTCGGCGACGCGTGCCAGGGTCACGGCGTCGCCGGTGACGAACTCGGGTGCGCCGACGACGAACTCGCGGACCTCGCCGTCGGGCGAGGTGAATGTCGCCCCGCTCCACTTGCGTGCCGAGTCGAAGGGGACCCGCGCCGTTTCCGTCCACCCCTCCGGGGACGGACACGCCGCCGCGACCGCCCGCATCGTCGCGTTCGGGTTCGGGTCGCCGTGCGCGAGGGCGCCGAGCGCCGCCCGGACGTCGGCAGGGTCGGTGCCGTCGAGCGGTTCGGTCCGCACGAGCTCGATCGCACCTGCGGTCAGGGTGCCGGTCTTGTCGACGCAGACGACGGTGACCCGGGCGAGCAGCTCGACCGCAGGCAGTTCCTTCACGAGGCAGCGCCGGGCACCGAGCCGCACGATGCCCACGGCGAGCGCCACGCTCGTGAGCAGCAAAAGTCCTTCGGGGACCATGGTGACGACTCCGGCGACCGCCCGTGTCGCGGCCTCGCGGGCAGGCAGCCCGGAGCGGACCTGCCCGGAGACGAGGAGCGCAGCCGCCGGTACGACAGCGACGGCGACGACCCGCAGGATGGTGGTGACGTCGGCCTGCAGCGGCGAGCGGGTGACGGCGAACCGGCGGGCCTGCTCGGTGAGGTCGGCCGCGAACGCCGCCGCCCCGACCCGGTGCGCCCGCACCCGCCCCGACGACGATGCGCCGGCACGGCTCCGACTCCCCGGTCACGAGCGACTCGTCGAGTTCGAGACCGTCGGCGTCGATCACCACGGCGTCGACGACGAGTTGGTCGCCCGGACCGAGGACGATCACGTCGTCGAGGACGACCTCGTCGGCGCCGACGGTCGCCACGGCGGCGTCCCGGACGACCCGCACCGTCGGGGCGCCGAGGATCGTCAGACGGTCCAGGGTCCTCTTCGCGCGGACCTCCTGCACGGTGCCGACGAGGATGTTCGCGACGATGACGAGACCGAAGAGCGCGTCCTGCGCCGGGGCGACCACGACGACCACGGCGAACAGGCCCCCGAGGACGGCGTTGAAGGGGGTGACGACGTTCGCCCGCAGGATGCCGACGAACGTGCGGCTCGGCGGCCGCGGGACCCGGTTCACCCGACCGTCCGCCTGGCCTGTCGCGACCTCGGCTGTGATGAGGCCACGATCGGCGGGCTCGATGGAGCCGGTCGGTGCGACGGTCACCCCGCCAGCATGGCCGACGCGGCGCCGCCTCCGACGTCGGGTGTCGTGTGCAAGGCTGCCGCCATGACGACTTCCGACCGCTACCGCACCGGCGCCGAGGTGTTCTCGAACGTCTATACGACCACGGCGAGCGACACGCCCGCCCCCTTCGAGCAGTCGGCGATGGAGCACCTGTTCGCCGAGATCTGGACCCGTCCGGGTCTCACCACACGAGAGCGCCGTCTGATGATCCTCGCCGTCGCCGCCGCGCAGGGGAACGAGACGATCCTGAAGCTGCAGTTCCGCGCCGGCACGGCGAAGGGCGACCTCACCGACGACGACCTCACCGAGGTGCCGTTGTTCCTCACGTCCTACATCGGGTTCCCGCTCGGTGTGGTGACGAACAACGTCGCCCGCAAGGTGGCCGCCGACCGCGCGAAGGGCGAGCGCTGATGCGCCTCGGGTTCGTGGGTGTCGGGAACATGGGCGGCCCCATGGCGGCCAACCTCGTCGCTGCGGGACACGACCTCGTCGTGTTCGACACCCGTCGGGAGGTCGCCGACGAACTCATCGTGGCCGGGGCCGTGTGGGCGGACAGCCCGCGCGCAGTCGCCGAGGCCGGCGTGGACGCGGTCCTGCTGTCCCTGCCGACTCCGCCGATCGTCGAGGCCGTCGTGACGGGACCGGACGGCGTGCTCGCCGGCTGCACCGCCGGCCAGACGGTGATCGACCTGTCGACGAACGCCCCCGCCGTCGTGCAACAGCTCGCTGCGGTGTGCGCAGAGCGGGGCGTCGGGTTCCTCGACGCGCCGGTCTCCGGTGGTGTCCGCGGCGCGCGCGACGGCACGCTCGCCGTCATGGTCGGCGGCGACGCCGCACAGTTCGACCGGTTCCGCCCTGCGTTCGAGGCGATCGGCGCGCGCGTGTTCCACCTCGGTGGTGTCGGGGCGGGCAACGTCGCAAAGCTGATCAACAACCAGCTCGCGTTCGTCGGGATGATGGGCACGATCGAAGCGATCGTCCTCGGCGGCAAGGCCGGGCTCGACCCGGTCGTGTTGCGCGACCTGGTGTCGTCCTCGAGCGGGGCGAGCTCCGCGTGGGACAACGCGACCCGCGTGATCCTGAAGGACCGCCTGCGTCCGACGTTCACGGTGGAGCTCGCCGCGAAGGACATCGGTCTCGCGCAGCAACTCGCAGCGGAACAGGGGGTGGAGACCCCGATGGGCGCCGCCGCGAACGCAGTGATCCGCGGGTTCCTCGAGAGCGGCTACGCGGACGAGGACCTCATTGCGACGGTGAAGGCCGTCGAGGAGAGGTCCGGGTTCGTCGTCCGGGGCACCTGGCACGACTGATCGGGCGGGCGGACGTCAGGTCGACGCTCGTCCGAGCACGGCGCACAGCGCACGCTCGAGGCGGTCCGCCGCGTCGGTGTCGTCCTGCCAACGGGCTGCGACGTGGCCGTCGGGCCGGACGAGCACGGCGCCGGTAGCGCCGATCCGGTAGGTCGCCGCGAACGCACCGTCCCGGTCGGACCACGTCGTCGCGACGGTCCCCGCCACGTGATTCTCTGCTGCGTCGGCGCCGATCCGATGGGCGTCGACGACTACACCGGTCCGCCGTGCCGCCGCCGATGCGGCGCGTTCCCACGCGGCGCCCGACGGCCCGGCGAGCACGGCGAAGTCCCGTCCGAGCAGGTCGAGAGTCGATCGTTCGAGCCCATCCCGGATGATGGCGGCGTGCGGCGCTCGGCGACCCGGTTGCGCGTCGGGTGCGAAGTCGACGACCTCGTCGTCGACCACCACGTCGGTCGAGCCGTCGTCGACGACGGCAGCCGACCGGTACCGGTAGCCGAGCTCCATGCCGGTGAAGTTCCCGTAGCGGCGTGACGCGGCGACGGCCTCGGCAGGGTCGAGACCGCCGCGGCCGAGTGCCGCCGCCTGGATCCTGCCGACCATCCGGGAGTTGTCGAGCGACCGGTCGGCGTTGTACCGGCCGACCGCTCGCCGCTCTTCGTCGTAGGTGTCGAGGAGTGAGACCGACGCCGAGCCGTCGAGCACCGCGGCGAGCTTCCAGGCGAGGTTGTGCACGCCCTGGATGCCCGAGTTCACACCGAATCCACCGCTCGGCGGGAGCTGGTGGGCGGCGTCGCCGACGAGCACGAACCGCCCTTGGCGCAACCGGTCGGCCACGGTGGCATTCATCGTCCACGTGCCGACGGAGAGGATCTCCGCCTCGAGGTCGTCCGAGCCCACCGCGGCGCGCAGCCACGCGAGGCAGCGTTCCGACGTGTACTCGGCGAGCGCACTGGCGGATCCGTCGTACGCGATCTGGCTGAGCCACCGGTCGGCCCCGTCGAGCGGCTGGAAGACTCCTCGCAGGTCGTCCGTCGCCACCCAGTACAGGATCGCCGGGCGGTGCGCGACCCAACGATCGAGGTTCGCCCGGTAGTACACGTTCACGAAGTGGCCGAGCCCGCGGGGACCCTCGAGCTCGATACCGAGGGCGTCGCGCAGCGGGCTCTGCGAGCCGTCCGCCGCGATCGCCCAGTCGGCCTCGACCCGGTACGTGCGCCCGGTGGCGCGTTCCGCGACCTCGAGCACGACCCGATGCGCGTCGTCACCGCCGCCTTCGACGACGTCAACGACCTCGTGGCCGAACCGCAGGTCGCACCGTCCGGTGGCGAGCGCGGCGCGACGCAGGATCGGTTCGAACACGTCCTGTGACGACAGGACCGGGATCTCAGGGCTGACGTCGGGGCCCGGGCCGGAGAACCCCGGGGTCCGCATCCGTCCGACTTCGTCGCCCGCGAGCGTGCGGGCGTAGACGATGTGACTCGTCCACGCCGGAGGCAGGTTCACGGCTCGAAGAGCGCCGACGACGTCGTCACCCCAACCGCGGGCGATCTCGAGCGTGCGCGTGTTGAGGTTCCGGGCCTTGGGGTGCCACGTGGTCGACTCGTGCCGTTCGAGGAGCAGGGTGCGGACACCGTGCCGTGCGAGTTCCACTGCGGCGGCGAGCCCGACGGGACCGCCGCCGACGATGACGACCGGGACCTCCTCGGTGGTCATCGGCGGCACCACCTCGGTCGCTGCGATCAGACCGGCGACGGACGGCTGCCGCGCTGCAGGCGACCCGGACGTTCGCCCGTGAGTCGCCCGTGCTCGGCGGTGACGACGCCGCGCTTCACCGTCGCCACGTACCCGACCGCCTCCTGCAGCAGGCGGGTACCGCCCGCGGGGAGGTCGGCGACGAGGTGCGGCGGCCGGAGACGCAGACCGTCGAAGTCGATGACGTTCAGGTCGGCGAGGTAGCCGGGGGCGACGACACCACGGTCCTTCCAGCCCACGTGCGCGGCGGTGCGCTGGGTCTGGTGGTGCACGACGTGCTCGAGGGGGAGCCCCTCGCCACGGCTGCGATCACGCGCCCACAGCGTGAGCGCGGTCGTCGGGAAGGTGCCGTCGGAGATCGCGTTGCAGTGCGCACCGGCATCGGACAGCCCGAACAGCGCGTACTCCGACGTCAGCATCTCGCGCAGGTCGTCGAGGTTCCCGTGCGCGTAGTTCATGAGCGGGATGTAGAGCAGGCGCCGCCCGTCGTCGTCGAGGAGGAGGTCGTAGAGCACCTCGGCGGGGGCTCGGCCCTCACGGGCGGCGATCCCGGCGACCGAGCGCTCGGGCGTCGGCTCGTAGTCCGGCGGGTCGGTGAGCGGGTACATCCGGTCGAACGCACCGTGGATGAGCGCGAAGAAGTCCCGCACGTTCGCCGCCGCGTGTTCGGCGAGGAGTCGTTCCCGCACCTCGGGCTTGCGCAGCTCCGCCACCTTCTCGGCGAGCGGTCGCTTGCGGAGCTGCTTGTAGGTGGGGCAGAAGTTCAGCGGGCACGATGACGCCGACAACCCGATGAGCACGCCGATGGGTCGCACACCGACCTGCGCCCGGGCGTGGGCGCCTGCGGCGTTCCACTCGCCGATCCCGGCGAGGAGTTCCCGGAACCGGTTCGGGGTCTGGTCGTTCTGCTGGACGGTGAAGCTCATCGGCCGACCGATCTCGGTGGCGATCCGTCCGAGGAGGGCGTGCTCGTTGCGGACGAGCTCGTCGTCCGCCGACTGGTACACGTCGGAGATGAGCTGGATCACACCCGTTCCGGCACGCCGCAGCGCCGAGGCGATGCCGAGCACCTCGTCCGCCGACGCAGTGAGCGTGCCGATCTGGGTACCGATGCTGGTTCGGTGCGCCCAGGTGCGCGACGTGGTGAAACCGAGCGCGCCGGCGCGCACGGCTTCTTCGGCGAGGCGGGACATCGCCTCGATCTCGTCCGCGTCGGCGCGCACCAGGTGGTCGGCACCGCGGTCGCCGAGCACGTAGGTGCGCAGCGCCGCGTGCGGCATCTGCGTCCCCACGTCGAGCGTCCACTGGCATCCGTCGAGCACGTCGAGGTAGTCGGTGAAGCTCTCCCAGCCCCAGCTGAGCCCTTCGGTGAGCGCCGTCCCCGGGATGTCCTCGACGCCCTCGAGGAGTTGGATGAGCCATTCGTGGCGGTCGGGGCGTGCGGGGGCGAAGCCGACGCCGCAGTTGCCCACCACGACCGACGTGACCCCGTTGACCGACGACGGTGCGAGGTCGGGGTCCCAGGTGATCTGGCCGTCGTAGTGCGTATGGATGTCGACCCACCCGGGGGTGACGATGCGTCCCTCGGCGTCGATGGTCCGACGCCCGGCCCCGACGTCGTCGCCGACCGCGACGATGCGCCCGTCCGTCACGGCGACATCCGCGCGGCGGCGCGCCGCCCCGGTGCCGTCCACCACGGTGCCGCCGGTGATCACGAGATCGTGCACGAGGTCCTCCCCTACCGCTCTGCCGCCGCATGGTACCGGCCCGGCCCGGCCTCCGCCGCAGTAGCGTCCGCGCCGTGGACCGTGTCCGACTCGCCCGCACCGTCGAGGCCGCCGTCGACCCCGACGTCGAGCTGTGCGACCCGCACCACCACCTGTGGGCCGAGCCGACGATGCGGTACCCGCGCTACGACCTCGAGGACCTGCACGTCGACACCGGGGCGGGGCACCGGGTGACCTCGACGGTGTTCGTGGAGTGCATGGCCGCGTACCGCACCGACGGGCCGGAGCCGTTGCGACCGGTCGGGGAGACCGAGTTCGTCGCCGGGCGGGCTCGCCGCAGTGACGAGGGCGGGGGTGCACGCATCGGCGCGATCGTCTCCTTCGCCGACCTGACGCTCGGTGCCGCGGTCGAGGAGGTGCTCGAGGCTCACACGATGGCGGGTGCGGGCCGCTTCCGGGGGATCCGTCACGCGGCGGGGTGGGACGCCTCGCCGGACGTGCCGAACTCGCACACCGACCCACCGGCGGACCTCTACGACCTCCCGGCGTTCCGCACGGGGTTGCGCACCCTCGCAGCGCGCGGCCTCTCCTTCGACGCCTGGCAGTACCACCCGACCCTGCCGCGACTCGCCGCGCTCGCCCGGGCCGTGCCCGAGGCGACGATCGTGCTGAACCATCTCGGCGCCCCGCTCGGCATCGGCCCCTACGCCGGCCGGCGTGACGCCGTGCTCGCCGACTGGTGGGCGTCGATGCGCACCCTCGCCGAGTGTCCGAACGTCGTCGTGAAGCTCGGCGGGATCGGCATGCCGCGCTACGGCGCCGGTTGGGAGGCCTGGGAACGGCCGCCGACCTCCGACGACCTCGTGGCGCTCTGGGGGGACGAGATCCGTCGGTGCATCGACGCCTTCGGGCCGGACCGGTGCATGTTCGAGTCGAACTACCCCGTCGACGGTGAGTCGGTCGGCTACGTGGTGCTCTGGAACGCGTTCAAGCGGATCGCCGGCGCGTACGACCCGACGGAGCGCGACGCCCTGCTCCGGGCGACGGCGGTGCGCACCTACCGGATCACCGACGCCGATTCCTCCGAGCCCCCCGGGCCGAACCACTAGCGTCCCGCCACGTGGCCGTCGGGGCTGCCACGACGACAGGGGTTGGTCATGGACGTCTTCGAAGCCGTCGAGCGCCGGATCTCGGTGCGCTCGTTCCTCCCGGACCCGGTTCCGGAAGCGACGGTGCGGCGCCTCATCACCGCGGCCCAGCAGGCGGCGAGCGGCGGGAACCTGCAGCCGTGGCACGTGTACGCGCTCGCGGGTGACGCACTCGAGGACCTGAAGACGCGGGTCGCCGGCCGCAAGCCGTCCCGCACCGAGTACGACATCTACCCGCGTGAGCTCACCGACCCCTACCGCACCCGCCGGTTCGAGTGCGGTGAGGACATGTACGCGACCGTCGGCATCCCGCGCGAGGACAAGGCCGGGCGACTCGCCCAGTTCGGCCGCAACGCCGAGCTGTTCGGCGCGCCGGTCGGGTTGTTCTTCTGCGTGCACCGCGACCACGGCGCGCCGCAGTGGTCCGACGTCGGGATGTACATGCAGACCTTCATGCTCCTCGCCGTCGAGCTCGGACTCGACACCTGCGCGCAGGAGTTCTGGGCGCAGTACCACGACGTCGTCGCCGACGTGTTGGAACTCCCCCAGGAGTTGATGTTGTTCTCCGGCATGGCGCTCGGGTACCGCGACCCGGACGCACCGATCAACGCGTTGCGCACCCGGCGGGCGCCGTTCGAGGAGTTCGCGGAGCTGCGTGGCTTCTGAGCCGCTCCCCCTCGTCGACGTCGCGACCGGCGCCGTCCCGCCGGGGCAGCGGCTGACCCGACGCTTCCCCGTGACCGGCGAGGACGGTCCAGGGGTCGGCGACCTCGACCGGTCGACGTTCCGACTCGACCTCGTCGGGCTCCTCCGTGCGCCGACGGCGCTCCGCTTCGACGACCTCGTCGCGCTCGGTCCGCGGACCCTCCGCGCCGACATCCACTGCGTGACCGGCTGGTCGCGGTTGGCGTGCACGTTCACCGGGGTGCCGCTGCGGGAGGTGCTCGCCGCAGCGGGGGGCACCGGGCCGGGGGCACGGTTCGTCCGGTTCGAGGCGACCTCGGCCCGGGCGCACGACACGAGCCTCCCGCTCGACGTCGCCGTCGACGACGCCTGGGTCGTGTGGGATGCGGGCGGCGAACCGCTCGATGTCGCGCACGGCGGCCCGGTGCGGATCGTCACGCCGTCCCGGTACTTCTCCAAGAGCTGCAAGTGGGTGCGGCTCGTCGAGGTGCTCGCCGAGGACCGGCTCGGCTACTGGGAGCGGACGTCGGGCTACCACAACGACGCCGACCCGTGGCCTGGCGACCGGCGGTTCGTGAGCGGGTCGGTGCGACCCGAGCAGCTCGCCCGCTTCCTCGCCGCGACGGAGCATGACAAGTACCGGGACCGGCCGCTCATCGGGGTCGACCTGCGCGCCTGGACGCCGGTCGCACTCGGCTGCGTCGACCTCCGTTCCCTCGCGCTCAAGGGGTGCGACCTGCGGGGCGTGGACCTGACCGGTGTCGATCTGCGTGGTGCGAACCTGTCGCTGTCAGACCTGCGCGGGGCTCGCCTCGTCGGAGCGGACCTCTCCGGTGCCGATGTCGAGGGCGCGGACTTCGAGGGTGCCGACCTCACCGACGCGAACCTGTCGGGTGCGGCGTGCGCGGCGACGAACGTCGTCGGCGCGACGGTCACCGGACTGCGCTGGGCGGGGGCTGCGGGCCTGCTCGAGGATTCGGAGGCGTGGTTGCGGGCCAACGCGCCGGAGGGAGGGGATCGACCGTGATCGGCACGGAGCACGTGCACCACCTGGACGACGGACGGGTGGTCCGGGTCTCGCTCCCGGACGGCTACGACCCCGACGGCCCCCCGCTGCCGCTCGTCCTGTGCAACGACCCGCAGTGGACCTACGGCACGACGCGGGACGTGTGCCTCAACCTGTCGATGGCCCGGCAGATGCCGAAGGCCGTCGTCGCCGGCGTGGGGTGGGACGCTCCGACCGTGCGTGACGTCGTCCGCCGGCGGGCGAGCGCCTATACGCCCACACCGGGCGAGTTCCCGCCTCGCAGCGTCCCCGCCGGTGATCCCCCGAAGGCGGGCGGCGCGACCGACCACCTGGCGTGGATCCGCGACGCCGTGCTCCCGATGCTCGAGCGGGGCTACCGCGTCGACCCCGCCGACCGCACGGTCGTCGGCCACTCGTTCTCGGCGCTGTTCGGCCTGTTCGGGCTCGTCACCGCACCGGACACGTTCCACCGCTACCTGCTGGCGAGCCCGTCGGTGTGGTGGAACGACCGGGTGATCCTCGACATCATCAGCGAGCGTCTGCCCTCGCATGCCGACGTGGCGGCGAAGGTCTTCATGTCGGTGGGCGCCGACGAGGAGGACACGCTCCCCTTCCCGACGGTCACGAACGCCCGTGCCGCGCACGACCTTCTCGCCGCGCACCGGCCGGCGTCGCTCGACCTCGGACCGCTCGTCGTGTTCGAGGGTGAGGACCACTACTCGACGATCCCGGCGGCGATCGGCCGGGGTCTGCGAACGCTGTTCGCTCAGCCGTAGAACGTCTCGGCGATCCGCTGGTCGTACGCGGCCTTCGCGTCGGCACGGAGCGGCGGGGACTGCAGGCAGATCGAGTCGGCGACCTCCCACAGCGGCTCGAGCTGGCGGGCGACGTCACCGGGTGTGCCGCACAGCACGAACGTGCGGGCCATGTCGTCGGGCACGAGGTCTGCGGCGTTGCGGTCACCCGCGGCGACGGCCTCCTGCAACCGTCGGGCCTCGGCGCCGAAGCCGTGGGCGGCGAAGTACGGCTCGTACTGGGCGATCGACGCGTACGTGGCGACGTGCCGTTTCGCGTCGTGCACCGACTCGGCGACGTCGGGGTTCGGGGCGACGACGTGCCACAGGTTGATCTCGACGTCGGACCGGTCACGCCCGGCGGTCCGCAGCCCGGTGGCGTACGGCCCGTTGATCTGCTGCAGCGCCCAGTCGACCGACCACGACGGGTGCCCGATGAGCCCGTCGGCCTCCGCTGCGGCGACCTTCACGAGCGGGGTGCGCAGGGCCGCGACCCACACCGGCAGGTCGGGGCGCAACGGCGGGCGCATGGCGAGGTTCGTGAGGTCGACCTGCCAGAACTCCCCGTCGATGCGGCCGGTCTCGCGGGCCCGACCCGAGGTGACCGCCTTGACGATCCGCACGGCTTCGGCGAGCCGGGCGACGGGCCGGTCGTAGGGGACGCCGTAGAGCTGCTCGTGCCACCAGCGAACCGACGTGCCGAGGCCGAGGGTGAACCTGCCCTCGCTGAGGTGGTCGAGGTCGAGCGCGGCGAACGCCGTCTCGAGGGGTGACCGGGTGAGGGCGAGCGCGATCCCGGTCCCGAGCCGGAGCGTGGTCGTGGGCACCGCCGCCGCAGCGAGCGGCACGAAGGGGTTCGACGACAGCTGGATGGAGAAGACCCCTTCGAGACCGAGACGCTCCGCCTCCGCGGCGAGCCCGGCGGTCTCGGTCGCCGTGCGGTTCGCCGGCAGCATCATCCAGTACTTCCGACCGTGCATGGCCGGACCGTAGCCGAGGGCCCCGCGGTACGATGCGCGGCATCGTCGGTCGCACGCCGACGCAACGCCGGGAGGCCGAACGTGGACACCGCAGTCGCCGACATCGCATCCGAGGAGGCGGTCCGGGCCGAGGTCCGGGCATGGCTTGCGGATCACTGGACCCCGGGTGCACCGCGGCGACCGTTCCTCGAGGCGGTGGTCGACGCCGGTTGGGCGGCGCCGAGCTGGCCGGAGCGCTGGCACGGCCGTGGACTCCCCGCTGCGCTCGGCCGGGTCGTCGACGCCGAGTTCCGTGCCGTCGACGCCCCCGGGTCCGCGCAGGACGTGACCAACCTGTGGGCCGGCACGGTGCTGCAGTACGGCTCGGACGACCTGAAGGCCCGGGTGATGCGTCCGCTGCTGCTCGGCGACATCGACATGTGCCTGCTCTACAGCGAACCGGGTGCCGGCTCGGACCTCGCGAGCATCCAGACACGTGCCGTGCGCGACGGCGACGAGTGGGTCGTGAACGGCCAGAAGGTGTGGACCTCCGGCGGACGGCAGGCCGAGTACGCACTGCTCATCACGCGGACCGACCTCCACGTTCCGAAGCACCGGGGCATCACGTTCTTCTTCTTCCCGATGCGCCAGCCGGGCGTGGACGTGCGGCCGCTGCGTCAGGCGACCGGCGACTCCCGGTTCAACGAGGTGTTCATCACCGATGCCCGGGTCCCGCACGCGAACATGCTCGGCGAGCTGAACGCCGGCTGGTGGGTGCTGCAGGAAGCCCTCATGTACGAGCGCGCGGTGATGGGCGTCGTGCAGAAGCGTTCCGGCACCGCGAAGCCCGACGCCGACCGTGACCCCACCTCGGAGGCGAGCGCGCCCGTTCCGGACCTTGTGCTTACCGACCTCGCCCGCGAGCTCGGCCGCACGGACGACCCGATGGTCCGCCAGGCACTGGCCCGCCTCCACTGCATGCGCACGGTGAACACCTGGAACGGCATGCGCGCCCGCGCCGAGCTGAAGCAGGGGTCGTCGTCGCCCGTGGCGTCGCTCGGCAAGCTCGCCATGTCCGGCATCCTCCACTACGCCGCCCGGGTGCAGGCCGACATCCTCGGGGCGGAGGCGCTGCTCGGCGGTTCGGATTCCGCCCGGGCGGCGGATTGCACGTACTCGATGCTGAACGCCTACTTCACCTCGATCGGCGGGGGTACCGACCAGATCCAGCGGAACATCATCGGCGAACGGATCCTCGGCCTGCCGAAGGAACCCGAGGTCGACAAGAACGTGCCGTTCCGCGAGGTGCGCCTGACCCCGGCGGTGGCCCGGGACCGCTGAGACCGGGACGGGACGATGTCCTCGAACCGGGCCGTTCGGGCCGTCGCGTCGCGCTGGTGCTCGACGCCGTCGATCGCGACCACCTACACCGCGCTCCGCCACGGCGGGACCCCGGAGGATCGTCGACGGCTCGCCGAGCCGGTCGCACCGGGCCTGGTGCTCGCCGGCGAGGCGACCTCGGTCGACCACCCGGGCACGATGCACGGCGCCTGGGCGAGCGGTGAGCGTGCTGCGGACCGCCTGCTCGGCGCGGGCGCTACCGGGGTCGTCGTCGTCGGTGCAGGGCTCGCCGGGTTGGCGGCGGCACGGCGCGTCAGGGATCGCGGTGGGAGTGTGGTCGTGGTCGAGGCCGACACCGTCCTCGGAGGACGGGCCCGGGTCGACCACGCCATCGGGGTGCCCGTCCATCCCGGCGCGGCGTGGGTGCACGGCGAGGTCGGCAACCCGGTCGCCGAGTCCGCGGCACGGCTCGGTGTGCCGCTGCACCCCTCCACGGGCGAACGGCGGCTCGTGGTCCCCGGTCGCGGGCTGCTCGGGCCGAGCGACGTCGCCCGGTTGGAGGTCTGGCGCATCGACGTCGAGCGCCGCCTCGACGCGCTCGCCGCCGCAGGTCCGGACCGCCCGCTCGGCCCGGTGGTGACCGACGTCCTCGCCGAGCTGCCGCTCGAGCCCTGGGAGCGGGAGGCGCTCGGGTGCCTCGTCCGCAGTTCCTACGAGAACGTGACCGCCGCACCGATCGATGACCTGTCGTTGCGCTGGCGGTCGGAGCCCTACCACCTACCGGGCGACGACCACCTCGTCGGGGCGGACCTGGGCCGGATCGTCGACGACCTGGCGGTGGGCCTCGACGTCCGTCTCGGTGTCACCGCTACCGCGATCCGGGCGGGCGCCACGCCCGGCCGGTGGACCGTCGCGACGACCGCGGGCGACCTGCCCGCCGAGGCGGTCGTGGTGACCACGCCGATCGGCGCGCTGCTGGCCGGTCGACCGTCGTTCGAACCGCCGCTGCCGGCCGTCACCCTCGGCGCGCTCGGTCGGCTGACGCCGGGCATCGTCGTGAAGGTGACGGCGACGTTCCCGGAGGCGTTCTGGGCGCCGGCACGCAGCATCCACGTCCTGGGCCGCGATGCCGACCACATCCCGGCGTGGGTCGACGTCTCGGTCGTGTCGGGTCGGCCGACGCTCGCCGGGTTTGCGACCGGCCCCGAGGCACTCGCGCTCGAGGCGGCCGACGAGCCGGCGCTTCGTGCACTCGTCGACCGGTGCCTCGCGCCCGCGGTCGTCGAGCTCGCGGGCTGACGCCCTCCGGCGGGCGCGGGCAGGCAACCCTGCGGCCCGCTACCGTGCGCGACCGGGCCCGGTGGGCGGGCCGCGACGAGGGGGACGCCATGACCGACCTGCACCACGTGCACGCCGACAGCATCGAGATCGCCGCATCGCCGTCGACGGTGTTCGGCATCGTCACCGCCATGGAGCGGTACGGCGAGTGGAGCACCGAGAACACCGGCGGCTACTGGCGCAAGAACGCCGACGGGGTGCCGGGCACCGGCAAGGTCGGCGACATGTTCGTGGGGACGAACAGCGACGGCACGAAGGAGTGGAAGGCGCCGGTCGAGATCGTCGAGGTCGAACAGGACCGCGCGTTCGCTTTCGTGACCGGCGGCCTCGACTGGAACATCGCCCTGTGGCGCTACACCCTCGAGCCGACGGACAACGGCGGGACCCGGCTGACGGAGTCCTACGAGCTGCGAACGATCCCGCCGACGATCGCCGAGGGCGGTCCGACAGCTCTCGATGAGCGCAAGGCGATCACGGTGTCGTCGATCCGCGCAACCCTCGAGGGCATGAAAGCCGCCGCAGAAGCGGCCGGCTGACCGGGCGGGTCAGCTCAGCGACGAGCCGATCAGCCGCAGGAACTCGCTGCGCGTCGGCCCCTCGGCGAACGCGCCCGAGAACGCCGACGTGGTCGTCACCGAGTTCTGCTTCTGGACGCCCCGCATCATCATGCAGAGGTGCTTCGCCTCGATGACGACGGCCACGCCGACGGGCTGGAGCGCCTCGTCCATGGCGTCGACGATCTGCTGGGTGAGGCGCTCCTGCACCTGCAGCCGCCGGCTGAACGCGTCGACGACGCGTGCCACCTTCGACAGGCCCGTGATCCAGCCGTTCGGCAGGTAGGCGATGTGCGCCCGCCCGTAGAACGGCACGAGGTGGTGCTCGCAGAGCGAGTACAGCTCGATGTCCTTCACGACGACCATCTCGCGCACGTCCTCACGGAACCGGGCGCTCTGGAGGATCTTCACGGCGTCGAGCTCGTAGCCGTGCATCAGGTACTGCATCGCCTTGGCGACCCGCTCGGGGGTCTTGAGCAGTCCCTCGCGAAGCGGGTCCTCACCGAGCAGCTCGATCGCCGAACGGTAGTGAGATGCGAGCGCGGCGGTGGTGTCGAGGTCGTAGCGTTCCTCGGCGGCGTAGGTCATTGCGGTCCTCCCGCGGGGTAACGGACCAAGTTGCGAGGGGTCTCCCCGAGGGTGATCTGCAGCTCGAGACCGGCATCCAGATGGGGCCGGAGCAACTCGTATATGGTCACAACAATGTTCTCGGCCGTGGGATTCCGCGCCGAGAACTCCTCGACGTCGAGGTTGAGGTTCCGATGGTCGAACCGGTCGAGGATCTCCCGCTTGACGAGCGCTGACAGCGTGCCGAGATCGATCACGTAACCGGTCACCGGATCGATCTCTCCGGTGACCGCCACGACGAGCTCGTAGTTGTGGCCGTGGTAGTTCGGCGAGTTGCACTTGCCGAAGATCCGGCGGTTCTCGGCGTCGTCGAGGTTCGGGTTGTGCAGCCGGTGGGCGGCGTTGAAGTGTTCGTGGCGGTAGACCGTCACCTTGGTCATCGGTGCAGCTCCATGATCCGGACGCCCCCGTTCGGGTTGCGGTCCATCCAGTCGCGGACGAAGGGGGCCACGGCGGGCGTCACGGCGGCGAGGGTCGTGCCGACGGCGTCGTCGTGGACGCCGGCGACACACGCCACGACGAGGCCGGCGACCGTGTCGGCGTCGAGACGGAACGCGTCGTCGACCCCGTCGGGGACGAGGCGCCGGTGCAGCGGCGTGTCGACGACGCCGGGTGCCACCGTGAAGGCGCGCACACCGTGCGGGCCGCCCTCGTTCGCCGCGACCACGGTGAGCAGGTGCAGGCCCGCCTTCGACGGCGCGTAGGCGAAGAACCCGGGGAACGGGTCGAACTGCGCGAGCGACGACACGTTCACGATGCACCCGCGCCGCTGCGCGAGGAACGTCGGCCACGCGGCGTGCACGACGGCCGCCGGACCGACCAGGTTCACCTCGACGAGTGACCGGAAGCGGGCGGGGTCGGTGTCCTCGATGCCCGCCTGCCACGCATCACCCGCGTTGTTCACCACCACGTCGAGTCGCCCGCGCCGGGCGGCGACGTCGCGCACCACGTGAACGACGCGTTCCGCATCGGCGAGGTCGGCCGGGCACACCTCGATCGCCTCCCCGTGGTCGGCCCGCAGGGCCTCGAGCGGTTCGGGCCGGCGTCCGACGGCGACCACGTCGTGGCCGGTGGCGACGAGACGGTTCGCCGTCGCCGCACCAATGCCGGAACCTGCCCCGGTGACGAGGGCGACGGGGCGCTGCTGCACGCCGGAAGCTTACCGACGACCCCCCGACTGTCCGCCCGGCGCTACGGTGCGCGCGACACACGTATGGGCGAGGGGGATGCCGTGGGACCGTTGCAGGGGATCAAGATCGTCGAGCTGTTCTGCATCGGCCCGGGTCCCTTCGCCGGGATGCTGCTGTCCGACATGGGGGCGGACGTCGTCCTCGTCGACCGCCTCGAGGAGGTCGAGTACGGCTACCCGTCGTATGAGTACCGGTACCTGTACCGCAACCGTCGTTCGGTCCGGCTCGACCTGAAGGATCCCGCCGCGGTGGCGACGGTGCTCGAGCTCGTCGAGGGGGCCGACGGTCTCATCGAGGGGATGCGGCCGGGGGTCGCGGAACGACTCGGGCTCGGACCGGACGTGTGTCTGGCCCGCAACCCGCGCCTCGTCTACGGCCGCATGACCGGGTGGGGTCAGGACGGTCCGTTCGCGCAGCGGGCCGGGTTCGACGCGAACTACCTCTCGATCACCGGAGCGTTGTGGGCGATCGGCGAGGCGGATCGGCCGCCCGTCCCGCCGTTGATCCTCGCCGGCGACTTCGGGGGTGGCGGGACGTTCCTCGCGATGGGGATGCTCGCCGCGCTCCTCGAGGCGCAGCGGTCCGGCAAGGGCCAGGTCGTCGACGCGGCGATCTCCGACGGCGCGCTGAATCTGATGGCGTACGTGTACGGCAACCTCGCCGGCGGGACCTGGATGCACGAACGGCAGGCGAACCTCGTCGACGGTGGTGACTGGCGGTACGCGGTGTACCGCTGCGCGGACGGGAAGTTCGTGTCCACGGCACTGCTGCAGCCGAAGTTCCTGCGCAACTTCGTGGCGAAGTCCGGCATCGACCTCGAGGGCCTCGGTGATCCCTCCGACCGCGCGAACTGGCCGGCCTACCGCGAGCGGATGGCCGCCCTGTTCGCCACCCGCCCACGGGACGCCTGGGTCGAGCTCTTCGACGGCGACGACGACAACGTGCAGCCGGTGCTCGACCTGCTCGAGGCGCCGATGCATCCCCACAACGTCGCTCGTGACGCGTTCGTCGAGGTCGACGGGACCACCCAGCCGGCGCCGGCGCCGCGCTTCAGCCGCACGCCCTCCGAGATCGTGCGACGCTCGCCGAGCCCGGGAGCGGGTGGCGAGGACGCGTTGCGAGCGTGGGGTTTCGACGATGCCCGCATCGCGGCGTTGCGGGCCGCCGGCGCCTTCGGCTGAGCCCCCTCCGTCAGGGGGTGACGACGAGGCGGCCGGTGACCGCTCGGGCCTCGAGCGCGGCGAGTGCGTCCGGGACGCCCTCGAGCGGCACGGTCCCGGTGACGTCGCTGCGGATGCTGCCTGAGCGGTAGAGGCGCAACAGGTCGTCGTGGGCGGCTTCGATCACCGCGCGGCCGGCGTGTTCCACGTAGGCGCCCCAGTGGAGGCCGACGACCGCGTAGTTCTTCACGAGCACGTGGTTCGCCGGGTGGTTCGGGATCCGACCGGACGCGAACCCGACGACGACGAGGCGCCCCTCCCAGGCCATGAGCCGCCGGGTGAGATCGCCGAGGTCGCCGCCGACGGGGTCGTAGGCGACGTCGACCCCGTGGCCTCCGGTGAGGTCCTGCACGGCGGCGTACACGTCGTCGCTCCGGTGGTCGAGCACGTGGTGCGCGCCGAGCGCCCGCACGTGCGCGCACTTCTCCGGACCGCCGGCGGTCGCGATGACCTTCGCCCCTGCGGCGACGCCGAGCTGGACCGCGGCGGCCCCGACACCGGCGGCGGCGCCGTGCACGAGCAGCCACTCCCCCGCCTGCAGGCGGGCGCGGTGGTGCAGACCGACGTGGGAGGTCTGGAAGGTCGAGTAGAGCACGGTGGCGTCGACGGCGGGGATGTCCTCCGGCATGACGAGCGCCGTGTGGGCGCGCACCAACGCCTGCTCCGCGTACCCGCCCGCCGGGAGCGCCGCCATCCCTCCGACACGGACCCCGAGGGGCACGTCGACGCCCTCGCCGACGGCGAGCACCGTGCCGCAGGTCTCGAGGCCGGGCGTGAACGGCACGCCGGGGCGGTCCTGGTAGACGCCCTGGCACAGCAGGATGTCGGCGAAGTTCACGTTCCCCGCGTCGACCCGGATGTGCACCTGCCCCGGGCCGGGAACCGGGTCGGCGACGTCGTCGCGCAGCACCATCGACTCGGAGGGGTGTCCGAGCTCCTCCACCCGCCAGGCCTTCATGCGTCTCCTCGTGGTCGGAACATCTCGAGCAGGTCCGGGTGGCCGGTTCCCGACGTCACGCCGCCGTCGACGACGATGTTCGATCCGACGAGGAACGACGCCTCGTCCGCGGCGGCGAACGCGACGGCCGCGGCGATCTCCTCGGGCCGGCCGAAGCGGCCGACGGGGATCGCGGCGCGGAACTGTTCGCTCGCATGCATGGACCCGGTGGCCGCAGCGGTCATGTCGGTGTCGATCGCCCCGGGCGAGACGACGTTGGCGCGGATGCCCTCGGGCGCGAGCTCGAGGGCGAGCGCCCGGGTGAAGTTCAACAACCCGGCCTTCGCAGCGTTGTACGCGGACATGCCCTTGTCGGCGGCGACCGCGTCGAGGGAGCAGACGTTGACGATCGACGCGGTGCCCGTGCCGCCCGGGCGGGCCACGGCGGCTCGCAGCCACGGCAACGCCACACGGCAGACCCGGACCGGACCGTCGAGGTTGGTCCGCAGCACCTTCTCCCACGCGCGGTGCGTCATCGTGTCGAACCGTTCGACCCACAGCACCCCGGCGGAGTTCACGACCACGTCGACCCGACCGTGCGTGGCGCCGACCCCGGCGAAGAGCGCCTCGACGCGTTCCTCGTCGGTGACGTCGACCGCGACGACCGCGACGTCGGGCGCACCCGCGTCGTCGAGGTTGCGACGCCCGCGCTCGGCGTCGCGCGCCGCCGCGATCACCGTCGCCCCTTCGGATCGGAGCCGCAACGCCGTGGCGAACCCGATCCCGGCGGTGCCGCCGACGACGACGGCGACCTTGTCGGCGAATCGGGTGAGTGGCGCGCTCATCGGATCGCCACTGCGTTCCCGGGCGAGCCGAGCCCGTCGGGGACGTGCAACGGTGCGGCGACGAAGAGGAACGTGAACCGGCCGTCCGCGTGGCACCGCTCCGCGAGCCGGTCGAGGTCGAACATCTCGCCGAGCGCGAACCCGAGGAACGGGATGAGCCGCCGGTGCAGCGACCCGACGGCGGGGTCGCCGGGCACCACCTCGACGGCGGGGTTGTCGCAGCACAGTGCGGCGACGTGGGCGTCCCACAGGAACTCCGCCATGTCCTCACCCGCGCGCAGCCCCGTCGACGTCGGTGCAGCGGCGTATGCGACCCGGGCGGCGTGGTCGAGCCGCCGGTACGCCGTCGTCCACCCGGTCCGCAGGCAGAGCACGTCGCCGGGACGGAGCTCCACGCCCTCCGTGTCGAGGGTCGAGCGCAACTCGTCGACGGTGATCGCGTGTCCGGCGAGGCCGTCGACGGGTCGACCCGCTGCGGCGAGCTGCGCGGCGACGTCGACGAGCACGCCTCGACCGACGATCCCCCGCCGGGCCCACCGGTCGATGCCGAGGCCGTTCGGCCCGCCGGTCGGGTCGTCCGTGCGTCCGCCCCAGTACCCGTGCTCGCGGGCCCGCACGTGGTTGAGCGCGTCCCACTGGGTGGAGCCCTGCAGGTGGAAGCCGTCGAGCCGGTCGTCCATCTCGTGGCGGTTCAGCGCGAACACCTCGTGGCGGTACGCCTGGCGCCCGAACAGCGGTGGGTCCGGCAGGGTCAGCGGCAGGTCGAGGGGGACCACCTCACCGCTGCGCACCTCACCGGCCGCTTCGGCGACCCGGTCGGGGCTCAGCAGGTTGATCGTGCCGACGTCGTCGTCGCGTCCCCACACGTCCCAGGCGTGGCGCATGGCGAGGCCGGGCACCTCGGGCAGGTCGCGGTACGGCGGTGGTAGCGGTGTGACGGACATGGACAGCCCCCTTCCCGGCCGGGACGCTAGTTCGGGTACCGTCGGGCGTTCCGGAGGTGGATCGTGGCCGGAAGGGGGTTCGGTGCAGGACGACGTGCTCGGTGACGGCGGGGCAACCGTGACGTCGCGCGATGCGGCGTTCCGCGACGACCCGCAGCGCTTCTACGACGCGATGCGTGCGCACGGCCCGCTGTGGCCGGATCCTGCGTACGGACGGTCGGTCGTCACCGGGTACGAGGTCGCGCGCGAGGCGTTGCGCCACAAGTCCTTCGGGGTCGACGCACGTCGTGCGACGGAGGGGTCCTACGCCCGGAGGATCGCCGGGACGGGCGTGTTCGAGGGCGTCGGCGAGACCGCGTACGAACCCCCGCTCGTCCTGCTCGACGACCCGGCGCACCGTCGGATCCGCCTGCTGATGTCGAAGGCGTTCGCCGCCCACACGATCGACCGCGAACGGACCCGGATCGAACGGATCACCGCGGAACTGCTCGACGACGTCGCCCGTTCCGCCGCCGCCGACCCGCACGGCGCGGTCGACGTCGTGGAGACGTTCACGTCGCTGCTGCCCACCCGGGTGATCGCCGAGATGATGGGCCTCGACGGCGCGGCACCGGACGACTTGCGGACCTGGTCGGAACAGGTGCTGTGGGGGTACGACCCCGACCGTGACGCGTCGGGTCAGGACCGCCTGCGCGAGGCGTACGTGTCGCTCGGCCGTTGCATCCGCTCCACCGTCGCCGCCCGTCGGGAGCGACCGATCGACGACCTCGTGTCGGCGATGGTGCTCGCCCAGGAGGACGAGGACCGCCTCTCCGACCTCGAGATCGCGAGCCTGTGCACCCAGCTCATGGTCGCCGGGAACGTGACGACGAGCGACCTGTTGAGCAGCGGGCTCGATCTGCTCGTGCGGCACCCCGAACAGCTCGCGGTGCTGCGCGCCGAACCGGCTCGCATGGCCGACGCCGTCGAGGAGATGCTGCGCATCGACCCGCCGATCACCGAGACGGCACGGATCGCGTACGACGACGCAGCGGTCGGCGGGTGCCCGGTGCACGCCGGCGACACCCTCACCGTCGCGCTCGCCGCGGCGAACCACGACCCGGCCCGGTTCGCCGAGCCCCAACGGTTCGACGTGTGCCGACCGGTCGAGGGGCATCTCGCGTTCGGGTCCGGCGTGCACGTGTGTCTGGGGGCGCCTCTCGCACGGCTCGAAGCGCAGATCGGCCTCGGTGCATTCCTCGACCGGTTCCCGGCGCTCGGCCCCGGTCGCACGCCAGGGGTCCGGCGGGCGCTGCCGTTCTTCCGAGGGTTCGCCGCCCTCCCCCTCCGGGTGGTGTGAGCGGTGGGTGCGGGAGGCGCGGCGTTCGAGGATCTGCCGCAACGACTCGAACGGTTCGCCCGGGCGAAGCTCGACGATCCCGACGCGACGGTGTCGGGCCTCGTGACCATGCCCGGCCACGCCGGATTCACCTTCGGGTTCGACACGACGAGTCGCGGAGTCACCGGGGCGTGGTTCCTGCGCCTGCCGCCGCCCAACGTGCAGTGGGCAGGAACCGCCGACATGGTTCGCCAGGTGACGGCGCTCGAGGCGCTCCGGGGTTCCGACGTGCCGCACTGCACGGTTCGTTGGTGGGGCGGCCCCGACGACACCGGTTGGTTCGGGTCCCCGTACTTCGTCGTGGACCGCCTGCGGGACGGCTCCGTGCTCGGCCTCGAGGGGCAGGCCCGCTGGGTGCTCGCCCTCGACGACGCGACGCGGCGGCGGATGGGCCGGGACGCGGCGAAGGCACTCGTCGGTATCCACCGGGTCGACTGGCGGACGCGGTGCGGATACCTCGGCGAACCGGTCGACCTCGCCGACGACATCACCTCGTGGGACCGCCTGGTGGGCCGTGTGGCCGAGCCGGAAGCGTTCGCGCTCGCGCCGCGGGTCCGGGAACGGCTGCTGGCGCGGCGCCCGGACGCGCCGACCGTCGGTCTCGTGCACGGCGACTACCAGTTCGGGAACCTCTACTACAGCGACGACGGCGCGTTGCGGGCGGTGCTCGACTGGGAGTTGTGCGCGATCGGTTCGACCCTCACCGACCTCGGCTGGTTCGCGACGTGGAACGACGCGACGGCGTGGAACCACCCCTTCGCCGTGCCCGAGGGCATGCCCTCGCCGGAGGAGCTCGTCGACGACTACGCCGAAGCCTGGGGTGCGCCGGTCGGCGACGTTGCGTTCTTCCGGGCGCTGGCCGCCTACAAGTTCGCGGTGATCACCGGGTTCAACCTCGCGCTCCACCGCCGCGGGAAGCGCGTCGACCCGCTGTGGGAGGTCATGGGCACCTCGATCGGCAGCCTCCTCGACCGCGCCGCCGAGCTGCTCGGCTGAGTGCGCGGCGGCCGATCAGACGCCGACGATGAGGGTGGCCGTGTAGCCGTCGGCGACGTTCCCGGCGACGGACGCGAGCTGAGTCGTCCACCCGTCGGCGAAGATCCCGTCGCGCTGCAGCGGTGTCGACGGGAAGTTCGCCGCACTCGCGCGGTACGCGGGGGTCGCGTACACGGCATTGCACGTGTCCTCGGGAAGGGCGAGCTGGGAGGTGGCGATCTTGTTCGCCGACGTCGTCGCCTTCGCAAGGCTCGGGTAGATCTCGAAGTGGATGTGCGGGTAGCGACCCCGGTAGGCCCCGGGGAACGTGGTCAGGAAGGTCACCGTGCCCGCAGCGTCGGCTTCCTGCACGCCGCGCAGGAAGTTCTCGCCGGTCACGCCTGAGCTGTACATCGAGTACCGGCCGTCCGCGTCGCAGTGCCAGGCGTACGCGGCCGCGCCGGCGAGTGCGGCGCATCCCTTCCTCGTGTCGACGAGCCGGAGCACGACGGTGAGCGGCACGCCCTTCGGCGACATCGTCCCGCCACCGAAGCTCGAACGGATGTCGCGTCGGACAATCCCCGACTTCGTGAGCGCGTTCGGCCCGTTCGCCCCGTTCCCCGGGAACGGACCGGCCGTCTCCGCGGCGATCGCGGTGCACGCCGAGACCGGCGTAGTGCCGGACGTAGGGATCGAGGGGATCCCCGAGGTCGCCGGTGCCGCGGTGCTCGACGCACCACCGCTACCCGACGACGTCGCCGAGGCGACGGTCTCCGCCGTGTCCCCTGCGCAACCGGCTGCGGCGAACAGCACACCGCCACCGAGGAGTCCGAGCACGCTCCGCCGCCCGAGTCCCCGCGCCGCCATGGTCTGCAGGTCGGCCTCGAGGCCCCCGTGGTGGTGGTCGTGCGCCATCGCGCCGTCGTGGTGCTGCATGAGTGCGGACCGTACCGTGCCCCCGGTTCACTAGGGTGCCGAATCACGAGGAGGTCGATCGTGTTCTGTGCAGTGTGCGGCACGCCGATGCAACCGGGGACCGTGCTCTGCCCGCAGGGTCACCCGCAGCCGGTCCTCCCCCGGGAGCACCCCGAAGGCCAGACCGTGTTGATCCTCGGCATCCTCGGCCTCGTGCTGTGCGGTGTGCTCGCGCCGATCGCCTGGATCAAGGGCAAGCGCGTCCTCGCCGACATGGACGCCCAGCCCGGTGTCGTGTGGTCGAACCGGGGCAACGTGCAGACCGGTCAGCTCCTCGGTCTCATCGGCACGATCCTGATCGGTGTCGTCGCGGCGTTCTTCGCCGTGGTGCTCGTGTTGCAGCTGCTCGTGCTGCTCGGCGCCTTGGCGAGCTTCGGCTCGAGTACCTGACCGGACGCGCAACGGGCCCCGCCCGAAGGCGGGACCCGTCGACGGCGCTCCGGTGTGTAGTGGCGATCAGCCGCGGAAGTTCCCGAACCAGTAGCCGAGGCTCTTCGGTCCGGGCGGGGCGACGACCACGCGCGTGCCGGCGATCATGTCGTGCCAGCCCCGCTTCTCCTTGTCGAAGAGGATCCACAGGAAGCCGATGGGCAGACCGCAGACGATGGAGTTCAGCAGGTAGCCGATCCAGCGGACGAAGGCCTTCCCTGCACCGATCGGGCCTGCGGAGGGTCCGACGACCTTGATGCCCATCAGATGCTTGCCCGGCGTCTGTCCCAGCGGTCCGCCGAGGCCGAGCACGATCATCACGAGCGAGAGCCCGATGACCACCAGATAGCCGACGAGCAGCATGAGCCCGCCGAGCGCATCGCTGATCGCGCCGAGGACGATGGCCAGGATCCACGTGACGATGTAGCCGACGAAGATGATCGCGCCGTCGATGAGGTACGCGAGGAACCGCTGGCCCGGGTTCGCGTAGGCGAGGCCGGAACGCGGGTCGATGTCACCACCGGATGCGCCGTAGGTGGCTGCGCCGCCTGCTGCGCCGTAGGCAGGGGCCGCTGCGGCGCCGCCTTGCACGTTGTCGGTCCACTGGGTGCCGTCCCAGTAGCGCTGGCCCCCGCTGCCGTGCGGATCCGGGTACCAGCCCGGCGGGGTAGAGCCCGTTGCGTCGCTCATGACGACCTCCCTTGTCGTGCCACGATCGGCAACCCGCACGATAACGCCGGAAGTTCGTTCGCGACGTGCTCATCCGCAACGAGCGGGTTCGTCGTCGCTTCGGCGGTGACGACGTATACTTCGGCGACCGGGCGACCTCGGTGGCCGGCCCGCAGATCGGAAGGACCGCCACCATGCGTGCACACAAGCTCGTCATCGTCCCGATGTTCGCCGTCGCACTGTTCGGCACCGCCTGCGGGGCGATCGCCGAGAAGGCGACCGAGAAGGCGATCGAAGGCGCCACCGGTGCCGACGACGTCGAGATCACCAAGGACGGCGGCGTCAAGGTGAAGACGTCCGACGGCACCTTCGAGTCGGGCGCGGCGACGAAGCTCCCCGGCGACATCCCGAAGGCGCCGCTGTTCGCGGGCACGACCATCCAGTCGTCCACGAAGGTGAGCGATGCCAGTTCGGCCACCTGGCTCGTGTCGGGGACCATCAAGGACGTCAAGGGTGGCTTCGCGAACCTCACGAAGGCGCTGAAGGCGGACGGGTGGGAGATCGGCGCCGAGACCGAGACGAACAGCCCCGACTACTCGGCGTTCGGCGTCGCTACGAAGGGCAATCTGACCCTCACCTACGGCACCGGCGCAGCGGACAAGTCCTTCTACTACTGGATCTCGCAGGAGAAGTGACCGCGGCGGCGTGACGACGCCGCACGACGATCGACGACGGGCCGACTCCTTGGGGTCGGCCCGTTGCGTTCCGGTACCCTGCGGCCATGGCCGCCCACGAACGTCAGCCGCAGGAGTACTACGACGCGATCAAGGCGCGCTTCGCCGAGGAACGCGACCTGCGACTCGCCTTCCGACCCGAAGGCACCGCGCAGTTCGTCTCCGACCTCGACGGTGACCTCGCCCGGATCGCCGACGATCCGTATGCGGAAGAGATCGCCGAACGCAACCCGATCGACGACGAGGTCGAGGTCCTCATCATCGGCGGAGGTTTCTCGGCCCTGCTCACGTCGGCCCGCCTGCGCGAGTTCGGCGTGGAGTCGATCCGCATCGTCGAACGCGGCGCCGACGTCGGGGGCACCTGGTACTGGAACCGGTATCCGGGCGTCGCATGCGACGTGCCCGCGTACGACTACCTGCCCCTCCTCGACGAACTCGACTACGTCCCGACCCACCGCTACGCCGGCGGCCAGGAGATCTGGGACCACTGCCGCGCGATCGCACGCAAGTACGACCTCTACGACCTCGCCGTGTTCCAGACCACGGTCACCTCCACCGTCTGGGACGAGGCGAGCGGTCGCTGGCACATCGGCACCGACCGGGGCGACCGCATGCGGGCGAAGTTCGTGATCTGCGCGAACGGCACCCTCTCCAAGCCGAAGCTGTCCCGCATCGCCGGCATGGAGACCTTCGCCGGACATGCGTTCCACACGTCACGGTGGGACTTCGACTACACGGGCACGAACCTCGAGAAGCTCGGCGACAAGGTCGTCGGCATCATCGGCACCGGCGCGACCGCCGTGCAGGCGATCCCGCACCTCGGCGCGAACGCCAAGGAACTCGTCGTCTTCCAGCGCACGCCCTCCACGATCGACTTCAAGGAGGACTGGCCGACCGACCCGAACTGGGCTCGTCGTCTGCAGCCGGGCTGGCAGACGAAGCGTCGCGAGCGCGTGCTCCGGGCGATCGAACCGTCGGACGAGACGAAGGCCCGCTGGGCTGCGATGTCGGCGGAGGAGAAGCTCCGCGACCAGGAGCAGGCGAACATCGACCGGCTGATGCGCATCCACCGCCGCATCGAGGAGACGGTGCACGACCCCGCCACGGCCGAGTCCCTCAAGCCCTGGTACATGATCATGTGCAAGCGGCCGTGCTTCCACAACGAGTACCTGCCGACGTTCAACCGCCCGAACGTGCGTCTCATCGACACGCACGGCAAGGGTGTCACCGAGATCCGTCCCGAAGGCCCCGTGTTCGAGGACCGCGTGTACCCCCTCGATCTGCTCATCTACGCGACCGGGTTCGAGGTGCAGAAGACCGGTATCTGGAACCGCATCGTCGGCCGTGACGGGCTCGACCTCGACGGCAAGTACGCCGACGGCATCCGCACGGTGTTCGGCATCCACACCGCCGGGTTCCCGAACCTGTTCATCATGGGCGGGTACCAGGCGTCGTTCCAGTTCAACCTCACCGACCTGCTGTCGGTGCAGGGCGACCACATCGCTGCCTGCATCGACCACGTCCGTCGTTCGGGCCGTGACGTGATCGACGCCACCGACGACGCCGAGCAGTGGTGGGTCGACGAGGTGATCGCGAACCGTGGGAAGACCCGGTTCAGCGAGGACTGCACGCCCGGCTACTACAACTTCGAAGGCGAGTTCCAGCGTCGCCAGGACGGCAACTACAACGGCGGCTTCCGCACCTACAACGCCCACCTGGTGGACGCACGCGACCGGTTCGACCGCCTGTTCACCCTCGCCTGAACCCCTCAGGCGAGGTCGAGGCCCGACAGGTCACCCGGCACGTCGACGGCGTGGCGGCGCAGCGCGTCGAGCGGCACGAGGTCGAGCACCTTCACGTTCGTCGCCGCCAGCACGACCGGTGCTGCGGCGCCGTCGTGGAAGGCGCGCAACCAGTTCCGTGCGGTGACGCACCAGCGGTCACCGGGGACGAGGCCGGGGAACCGGTAGGCGGGCATCGGCGTCTGCAGGTCGTTGCCGATGCTGCGCTGGTGCTCGAGGAACTCGGCGGTGACCACCGCGCAGATCGTGTGGCTGCCGAGGTCTTCCGGACCGGTGCTGCAGCAGCCGTCGCGGTGCCAACCCGTCATCGGGTCGGTGCCGCACACCTCGAGCTCGCCGCCGAGCACGTTGCGTTCAGCCACCGCGCTTGATGCCCCGGGTGGTCGCTTCGGCCTGCGCCCGACGGCGTTCCTCTCCGGCCCGGGCGAGTTCCGCCCGGTTCGAGTCGTCGGCTCGCATGAAGTTCTCCCGCCACGCGTCGTCGCCCCAGCGGAACGGGGTCTGCACGGTGGTCCGTGGGGCGAACGCCCGCTCGAGGAGGTCGAGCGCCATCCCGGTGGTGGCGCGTTGCATGGCGTGGTCCCATGGCTTGCCGATCGGGTTGCCGAGCGGGAAGTCCTGGAACACGAACCGGGGGACGCCGCACTCCTCGACGATGTCTCGGGCGGAGCCGATCACGACCGTGGGGATCCCGGCGGCCTCGAGGTGTCGGGCGGTCAAACTGACCGTCTGGTGGCACACCGGTCAAAGCGGTGTGAGCAGCATGACGTCGACCGCGTCCTCGAGCGCGAGCTCGGTGATCGCCGGCGCGTCGCGCTGCTCGGTGCGTCGCGCCGAGTAGTCGGTGGGAACCCCGTAGAACCGGGGAGCCAACGAGCCGACCCGACCCTCGGCGACGAACTCGCTCATCGCCGCGAGCGGCACGAAGGAGTTCACGTCGTCGGTGTGCGTCGCGTCCTTGTCCCAGAACAGGTCCTGGGTGTAGAGCCGGTCGGGTGCCGGGTCGGTCGGCATCGCGTACGGCTCCTTCGGCGAGCGTTCCGCTCCGGCCACCGACATCGGGAACGCCGTCGTCACGAGCCCGACACGGCATTCCGACAGCGGCTTCGGCAACGGCGTGAACGGGACGTCGGTGAAGTGCACCCACTTGTAGGGCATCGGGTAGCCCGACGCCGCGTAGTACTCCCGCAACTTGTCGATGTAGCGGAGGTACGTCGGATGGGCGATGTGCTGACGGTCGCGCACGGCCGCACCCTAGGTCAGGGAGCCCGCTGACCGGGTCCGCGACCGGGCGGCGCGGCGATCCGCGGCGAACGTGTGCACCGGCCACATGTCCTGGTCCTCGCCGTGACCCTCGAGCCCCGAGAGGTCCCACCGCACGAGGCTGTTGATGTCGATGAACGTGTGCCGGTTCACGATGATCCGGCTCAGCGGCTCACCGACCGCGTGGAGTGCACGGCCTTCCTGGTCGACGGCGTCGACGACGATCCGGGTCATCCAGCCGGCGTCGCGATCACGCTCGATCCGCCGGGTGCCACCCGCGAGGCCGACCGTCCGGCCACCCCGTCGCAGGAACCCGTAGGTGATCTCGTCGACAGGGTCACCGTGCGCGGTGACCGCGAGGAAGCCGTCGTCGGGCCCGGCCGCACCGGTCACGTAGGCAGCGTGGCGCGGCCTGGTCTCGGCGCGGGGTCCCCACGTGCGGTCGCGCATCGAGATGCAGTCGATCTCGATGGTCTCGCCGCCGAGTTCGATCGTGCCGGTGACCCGACCGAGCTGGTCGAAGTGGTGCGCCGAGCCGAACACGGCGCCGACCGCGGTGAGCGGCTGCGGCGGCATCACACCGTCGAATCGCAGCTCGGCTCGGAACCGTTCGCCGTCGTCGTAGCCGAGACGGTACGACATCGTCGGCTCGAGCACCTCGATCCGCACGCCGTTCGGCAGGGTGGCATCGCGGAGGTCGGTGGTCGGGTCGAGGCGCAACGCCGTGTAGTTCGCGGAGTACAGGACCTCCCACGGCAGGTGGGCCGAGTCGTCCCACACCCACGCACCACCGGCGACCGTGCCGATGTTCGGCCGGAACATCGAATAGAACCAACCGCCGAGCTTCCGCTCCGGATGGCAGAAGGAGAACCACGACGTCTCCGTCTCCCACCACCGGTCGCTCATGTGCGCCGTGTGGAGGCCGTCGTCGTCGGGGCCGAAGTCGTGGCGGTCGGGGAGCGAACTGGGATCAGTAGCCGAGGTCACGGGCTGCCCTCTCGAGCACGACGGGCACGGACCAGGCCGTGCGGGCGAGACGCAGGTCAGTGTTCACACCATCCGCGTAGAGCGCGGACGCGCTCATCCAGAACGCTGCCGACCGCATGGCGTAGAGCCGTTGGTAGTAGGCGCACGCATCGAGGTCGATCTCGAACCCGGTGCCCGCCTCGTACCGGCGGACGAAGTCGTCCCCCGGGACGAGGTTCGACAGCAGGTCGGTTCCCTCACGGTTCAGGTCCGACAGGACGTAGGCGACGTCGTACATCGGGTCGCCGATGACCTGGGTCTCCCAGTCGAGGATCGCCGACACCCGGTCGTCGTGGATGAGCACGTTGCCGGTGCGATAGGCGCCGTGGACGAGCGCCAGCCGGTCCGTCGACGGCGCGTGCTCGTCGAGCCAGAACAACAGGTCGACGAGGATCGGGTCGGGCTGCTGGCCGGTGGCCTCGATGAGCGCCCGCCACTTCGCGATCTCCGCACGCGCGAACCCCCCCGGCGGTGGAACGCCCAGCACCTCGAGACCCGCTGCGCGCCAGTCGAGACGGTGCAGTGCGACGAGTGCATCGGTGAAGCTCGCCGGCAGCACGCCGCGCGTCGCGGCCGCCGCGTAGTACGCCCGACCTTCACGGCCCCACGGGTTCGGGCAGATCCCAGGAACCTTCTCCATGACGATGAACGGCGCACCGAGTTCGGCGGGATCGTCGGAGAAGAACCGGGCACGGGGGGCAGGAACCCCTGTCCCTTCGAGACACCGCAGCACCGCGAACTGCACCGACAGATCCGACATCTCGCGCAACAGCGCGTTCCCCGGGTCACGTCGCAGGCAGAAGCCCTCGGTGTGGCGCGCACCCTCGGCGTCGGTCCACGTGCCGTCGAACAACCACGTCTCGTGCGACCAGCCGACCGCGATGCGCTCGACACCGTCGAGCCGCAGGTCGTCGGCGCCGAGGCGGGCGGCGAGCACGACCCGGATCCGGTCGGCGTCGATCTCGGGAAAGCTCATGACGCGTACGCCATCTGCCGGTCGACCCGGGACCGCAGCACCGTTCGGATCCGGCTGAGCAGCTCGTCCGTGCGGGCATCCCCGAGGTCCGGGCGCCCTCGGTGAACCGTCTCAACGAGTGCGGCGAGGCCGGCCGTCGGGTCGCTCGTCGGCAGGGCGACCACGGCTGCGCGCACCGACGCCGCATCGGCACCGGTGAGCAGCCCGTCGAGATCGACGACGAGTGCGGCGATCTCGGCGTGCTCGAGCGCAGCGTGGTCCGCCGCGAGCTCGAGTTGGCGGGCGAGCTTGTCGAGGACGACCGACGCCATGAACGCCTGGGTGCGGGCGAACCCGTCACCGACCTCCGGGGCGATGTCGTTTCGGATCGTCACGGCGAGGCGAGCGAGAAGCGCGTGCGGTTCCATCGCCGCGGATCGTAGGTCCGCTGCGCCCTGCATTGCGCCCCCGGCTCAGCGGCCGCGAACGAGTGCCTCGTAGACGTTCAACATCGCCGGCCCGAGCACGATCGCCATTAGGGCGGGGAGCATGCAGAGCATCGTCGGCAGCAGGATCTTCACGGGGAGCTTCATCGCCCGTTCCTCGGCGGCCTGTCGACGGGCGATCCGAATCTCGTTCGCCTGCAGCTCGAGCGTCGCGGACAGCGGCACACCGAGCTTGTCGGACTGCACGAGCGCGCGCACGAGCAGGCCGAGCTCGGGGAGGTCCACCCGCTCGGCGAGCGACCGCAGCGCATCGGCCCGGGGCATGCCGACCCGGACGTCCTGGACGACCCGTTGCAGCTCCTCGCCGAACATTCCCGTCGACGAGCGGGCGACCCGGGCCATCGCCGCGTCGAGGCCCAGACCGGCCCGGACGACGACCGCGAGCTGGTCGACCACATCGGCGACCTCCGCGGCGATCGCCGCACGCCGCTCGGCCGCCTTCGACAGCACGATCCGCTCCGGGGCGAGCTGTGCGACCGTGACGAGCAGCACTGCGGTGACGACACCGGTGAGGTCCGGCGAACTGACGAGCGCCAACGCAGCGACCACCACTGCGACCGCCGTGCCCACGGCTTTCCAGACCGCGATCCGGCCGACGCTCCACGACGCCTGCAGGTGCGCGCCCTGCACCGCCCGTTCGAGCACCGCCCGGCGACCGGCGGGCACCAGCCCGAGCGCGACCTGCTCGAGCGAACCGGTGATGCGACCTACCCGCCGCGGGGCGGGCGCCCCCAACGATCGGCACACGACCGAGTCGTTCGACGAGGCGCACCCGCGGGTACGCGGGGGTCCGCAGCGTCGCGACGGCGACGAACGCTGCCACGACGATGAGCACCGCCCCCGACACCGTCCCGCTCATGCCCGACCCCTCTGTGGACGGACCCGATCATCCGCCGCATCCACGGGTAGCCGACGACGAGGGACACCCCTGCGCCACCGAGCAGCACGAGGCCGACACCCTCCGTGAGCCGGGCGAAATACGCCGGGTCCATGATCACCAGGGCGACGGCGACGCCGGGTGGCAGGCCCATCATCACGTACGCCGACACCCGGCCCTCGGCGGTGAGCGCCGACACCTGCCGACGGAGCCGTTGCCGGACACGGATCGTCGAGGCGACGGTGTCGAGTACGTGCGCGAGGTCGCCGCCGACCGTCTGGTTGATCTCGACCGCGTCGACGATCCATTCGAGATCCGCCGCGTCGAGGCGGGTCGCCATCGCGCCGAGCGCGTCGGCGAGGTCGCGGCCCGCCCGCACCTCGAGCAGGACCCGACGGATCTCGCTGCGTGCGGGCTCATCCGCCTCCGACCCGACGGCATCGAGCGCCTGCAGGAACCTGTAGCCCGAGCGCAGCATCGCGACGATCACCTGCAACAGGTCGGGCAGCGCCGCGAGGAACTTGTTCCGCCGTGACGTCGCCCGCGTCGACAGCCACACCCGCGCACCGAGCGGTGCGCCGATGGCGACGACGGGGACGGCGAGCACGCCGACGGTCACCGCGCCGACCACGGCGAGGACGGCGACGGCGAGGAGCACCAGCCCCACGCCCACGATCGGGCTGGGGCCGGTCGCTGCGACGCCGACCGTGTCGAGTCGGTCGAGTGCGGCGTCGACCGTTCCCGCGTGGGGTGCCGGAGCGTTCATCACCGTGTCCGGCGATGCGTCCGCACCATCTGCCGGAGGACCGTCGAGCAGGTTGCGGGCGGTGAGCTCGCAGGTGGTCGCAAGCGCACCGAGGTTCGCGACGGTCGCGATCGATCCACCGCCGGACGCAGCGATCGCGGCGAGCGCCGGCTGGCTCGATTCGGGTGATGCGAGCTCGATCACCTCGATCCGGACGGACCGTGCGACGTTCAGCGCGTCGGACAGCGTCGCCGTGCTGACCGTGTCACCGCCGTCGGAGAGGAGGACGACGGCACGGCGACCGGGATCACCGACCGGCGGCACGTCCCGGGCGATGGTGACGAGCGTGTCGTACAACGCAGTCTCGCCGCCTGCGCCGAGCGTCGCGACCGCAGCGAGCACCGCAGCGCGCAGCGCACCCGACGGGCAGCGCAGGCCCGGGGTCGGATTCGGCGAGCTCGGGAAACGCTGCCCGGTCACCTCGAACCCGACATACCCACCGATCCGGTACTGACCGTTCGAACCGCCGAGGCCGTTCGTGTCGACGAAGATCGGCAGGACCACGGCGCGTCCGATCCACGTCGAGGGGCGGCAGCCGGCCGGTGCCGACAGCCCCGGCTTCTCCGCCGCCCACACCGACGCGGTCGTCGTGGTGCTGCACGACCCGCCCGGGTGATCGATCCAGCCGAACCCGCCGGGGAGCGACGTGCCGCCGGGCTCCGCGCACGGGCCCGTGTTGTCGTGGAACTCGAGCGCGAAGGACCCTGACGGCACCGTGCCGCTGCCCAACACGCCACCGAGTCGGGTGAACTCGCACTGCGAGATCACGAGCGGGGCCGTCACGAGGTTGCCCGGGGAACCCCAGGCGACCACCGACCTGGCCCGGACCGCTGCACCGTCGTCGACGCCGCATCCCCGCAGGAGCCGGTCGCACAGGCGAGACCGACCGCGAGCGCCGCGGCATCGGCACCGCTCTGGAGCTGGGTCCGCTCATGGTGCAACGCGCCGACGTCGACGACGAGCGCCACACTCCCGAGCGCGACGGTAAGGAGCACGCCGACCCAGAGCACCACCGCACCGCGGTCGGACCGGCGGTCGCGCTTGCGTCGGGTCAGAGGCCGCATCGCATGACCCCCGTCGCCTCGAGCGTGCGGGCTCCGATCGGCACGAACGGGATCCCGAACTCGAAGGATTCCCGCACCGTGACCGACGCCGATCCGCCCGCCGTCGAACACGGCACCTGGGTGACCTGGTCGACGGCGACGGGGGTCGCCGATCCGACCGTGGCGGTGACCGTCGCAGCGGAATGGCCGAGCGCAAGCGCTCGTGCGCCCTCCCTGGCCGCGGCCTGCAACGAGAGCTGGGTGTTGTACGCGCAACCGAACTCGATGATCCCGATCACGAGCATGAGGAGGAACGGCAGGACGACGGCAAACTCGACGAGCGCAGCACCACGTTCGGCCGACCCGTCCTGCACGTCGCCCTGTCGCGTCGGTGACGACACGGCGGGCGGGCTGCGCTCAGCCGGCGACGCTCGAGACGGTGGTCCCGGCGTCGTCGAACAGACCCGAGATCGCAGTCCCGAGCGGGCCGAGGGCCACGACGACGACGAGGGCGATGAGCGCGACGAGCAGCGCGCACTCGACCATGGTCGCACCGCGCTCGCCGGCCGGGTCGGCCTCGCGGAGGGTGATCAGTCGGACGACGATCGCACGGAGCATGTCCACGATGGACTCCTTGGGTGACGATGTCCCGGCAACGGACCGGGATGCTGCATCGCCGACGTCATCGCCGGCTCGCGTGGTGCCGTTGCACGCCTCGCCGAAGCTTTTTTCCCGACCTCTCGAGTGAGCGTGGATTCTCACCTGCTGTTCACCTTCGCCGTGTACCGTCCCGCCCGGTGTCCGACCCGATGAACGAACCCGGCCTCGAACCCGTCTCCCGCCGACTCTTCCTCCGCAAAGGTCTGATCCTCGGTGGCGCCGCCGCCGTGGTCGGCCCGGCGTTCCTCGCCGCGTGCGGCGGTTCGTCCGACGCCGAGGTGTTCGCCCGCAGTGCCGGCACAACCGCCGCACCGACCATCCCGGCGACCTCGGCACCCGCCGGCTCGACGACGAGTGCTGCGGCCAAGGCCACCGCACTCGCGGCGGTCGCGGAGCTCGCGATCTCCTTCACCTACACGGCGAGTGGCGGGAACGTGAAGAACCCCTACATCGGTGTGTGGGTCGAGGACGCCAGCGGTGCGATGGTCGACACCGTCGAACTCTGGCTGCAGTCGGGCAAGGGTGAGCGCTGGTGGAATGAGCTGCGCCGCTGGAACAACCAGGAGGCCACCCGGGTCGGCGCAGGCGGTGTCCCCACCGCTCAGACCGTCACCGGCGCGACCCGGCGACCCGGGAGCTATGACATCGCCTGGTCGTGCAGCAACTACGACGGCATGAAGTGCGCCCCGGGCAGCTACTTCCTCTGCATCGAGGCGTCGCGCGAGCACGGTCCGTACGGGCTCATCCGTGAGCCGCTCGACCTCGACGCGAAGGGATTCGAGAAGGCGCTCACCCCGAACGGGGAACTGACCGCCGCGAAGGTCACCTACCGTGCCTAAGCGCATCCCCGCAGCGCTAACCGCACAGCGGACGTCACGGCCCTCCCGCAAGACGTCGACCCACAAGTGGTTGCGTTGGTTGCACGTCTACACGTCGATGATCTCGTTCCTCGTCGTGCTCTTCTTCGCCGTCACCGGCGTCACGCTCAACCATCCGACATGGACGTTCGGCGACGACGTCGAGCGCATCACGGCGACCGGAACGCTCCCGGCAGGCTGGCAGGACGACCCCGTCGACTTCCTCGCGGTCAGCGAGTACGTCCGAGCGACCCACGGCATCTCGGCACCGGTCGCCGACTACGGCCTGGCCGACGGCGAGGGAACGATCAGCTTCCGCGGCCCGGGTGTGACGACCGATGTCTTCTTCCGGACCGCTGACGGTTCCTACGACGTGGTCACGGTCCAGCAGGGTTTCGTCGGTGTGATGAACGACCTGCACAAGGGACGGGACTCGGCGTCGTCCTGGAAGTGGCTCATCGACGTGTCCGGCGTGTTCCTCGCCGTCGTGGCCTTCACCGGCCTCACCCTGCAGGCATTCCTGCGCAAACGGCGACGCAGCGCGTACGCGCTCGCAGCCGTCGGCGCGATCGTCACCGTTGCGCTGATCGTCGTCACCACGTACTGAGCGCCCGGCCGGCGCCGGTACGCTCCCCGTCGTGACGCCGCCGACCGGACCGCACCACGAGGATCCGACATCGGCGGCCGTCGAGGCGTGGTTCGTGAGTCGGGGTGTTCCCCACCTCATCGCCGACTACAGCGCCCGCCACGACATCTGGACGCGCGCATTGCCGATCCTCGCCCTCGCCTACCTCGTCGGCGGCTTCAACGCGCTCGACCTCCACCGTTGGTCGCCGCTGCGCAACCTCGCCGTCGGTGCCGGTGTCGTCGCTGCGCTCACCGTCGTCTGGGTCGCCGCCAACCTCGCCCACCGGCGACCGCTGCTGGCCCGCCCGACCGTCGTCGGCAAGGCGGAGCTCGCCATGTTCGTCGTCGGCCCGAGCCTGCCGAGTCTCGCGGTGACGCAATGGGGTGATGCGCTGCAGACCGTGCTCGAGGGGCTCGCCGTTCTCGCCGTCGTCTACGTGGGCACGAGTTACGCCGTCGTGCCGATCATGTTGTGGGCGGTGCGCCGCACCTGGGCGATGGGCACTTCGCTCGGGCGGATGATCGCCCGGGCGCTCCCGCTCCTGTTGCTGTTCATCACCTTCCTGTTCATCAACGCCGAGGTGTGGCAGGTCGCAGCGACGCTCACCGGCCTCCCCTACGTCCTGCTGCTCGTCGTTTTCTTCGTGCTCGGCGGGTTCTTCGTGGTATCGCGTGTTCCGTCGACGATCAGCGACATCGCCCGGTTCGACGACTGGGCGGAGGTCCGCGACGCCGTCCGCGACACGCCGGCCGACATGATCGACATCCCGACCGACGGCGACCCGGTCGAGCACCCGCTCTCGGTGCGGGAGCGCATCAACGTGGGCCTGGTGAGCCTGTTCGGGCTCGGGGTGCAGGTCACCCTCGTCGCCGTCGTGATCACGCTGTTCTTCACGCTCTTCGGGTTCCTCGCGATCCCGACCTCGACCCAGCTCACCTGGACCGGTCTCGACGACGTCACCGTCCTCGCGTCGGTCACCGTGCACGGCCACGAGCTCGTCCTCACCGATGCGCTCCTCCGCGTCGCCGGCTTCCTCGGGGCGTTCACCGGGATGTACTTCACGGTCACCCTCGTCACCGACGACACCTACCGCAGCGAGTTCGCCGAGGACGTCCGCCCGCAGCTCCGTCAGGCGTTCGCCGTGCAGGTCGCCTATCTGCACGGCCGCGCCGGCCGGACCACACTGGGCGGATGACGAGCTTCCACCACGCGCACCTCATGTCGGCCGACCTCGACTCGGCGCTCGGGTTCTACCGACGGTTCCTCGGTGCGGAGGTCGTCGCCGACGTGCAACTCGCCGGGTCGCGCAACGTCCTCGTGCAGGTGGGGTCGGGCCGGCTGAACTTCTACGACCAGGCGCCGAACCACCGGGGTCCGATCAACCACCTCGGCATCAACTGCACCGATCTCCCGGCCGTCGTCGCCCGCCTGGAAGCGGGCGGTGTCGCCGTCCCCCGGGGGATCCGTGACGCCGACCAGTTCCGCTACGCCATGGTGCCGGGGCCCGACGGTGTGCTCCTCGAACTCTTCGAGTTCGACCCGGAACGGACCGCCGAACCGCTGCGCCGCTACTTCGAACTCTGAGGCGCGTCCCGCACGTTGCACGTCTGCGACGCGATCGACAGCAGCGTGCCGTCCGCCGTCCACATGCACACGACACCGTGCGCCACCCCGTCGACGAGCACGTCGAGGTGGAACTCGGCGAGCAGCCAGTCCCCCGGCGGCGCGACCGCACCGGGGACGAAGCGGATCGTGTTGTCCAGGCTCGTGCCGAACGTCTCACGGTCGAGCGCGTCGCGGATCGCGAGCGGCAGGAAGTCCGACACGATCGCTGTCGCGAGCATCGTCCCCGGGTCGCCGTCGGTGAACCGGGCCCACACCCGGGTGATCCCCGGCGGCGGTGATCCCGCCGACGGCAACGCCTGTCGGAGCTCGATCCGCTGACCGATCCCGCTCGGCCGCAGCGCGACGAGTGGCCTCGGCGGACACGACGCCGCCGGCAGCACCTGCGGGAATGGGCGCCAGGACCCGGAAGGTTCGTACCGCTTCGACCCGAACGCCGCAACGACGCTGATGACGTCGCGGCCATCCGACCGCAGAATCGCGCGACCCTGACTGAAGTTGTTGCCCTGCACCGCGATCGAGGCGTCGATCTCGAGCACCTCACCGGGGAACGTGTTCGCGAGGAACTGCGCCGTCGCCCAGGCGACCGGCTTGGCGGCGAGCGACTCGAGCACGGCGATCCCCGCACCGAGACCGACACCGCCGAAGAGCTGCCCCATGCCGCCGGTCAGCTCGTCGGTGACCGGCAGCCGCCACGTCCCCGGACGGTCGGTCGGTTCGATCGCGATGAAGGCGCCGTCGTGCACGGGCGGAGAGCCTGCCGGGGTCGACCCCGGCCCCGCAAGCACCGGCCGATCAGGCGGGCGGCGGGACGGGCAGCATCGCGTCCACGAGCGCGTCCGCCCGTCGCTGCAACGCCGACGGTCGCCGCCCGACACCCCCATCTCGAGCAGGCGCCGGTTCCGACCGGTCGAGCCGAGGTAGAAGCGCTCGTACAGGTCGTTCCGGCCGCCGAGCGCGGATCCGATGAAGTTCCACGCGAGGCGGAAGGTCGCGCTGCGAGCTTCGGGACCCTCGTCGTCGGCCGTGGCGAGATACGTGTCGATCAGCGGCCGCAGGTCGGGGTCGTCGAGCATCGATCGCGACGGCGTGGCGAGCAGGTTGTGGCTGCCGATCTGCATCAGGATCTCGCACACCCGCGGGATCCACTGCGTGAGCGTGGCCCGGAGCGGCAGCAGCGGACGGTCGTCGGGGAACACCGCACCGCCGCCGTAGTCCCGGGCGTGCTCGATGGAGAGCAGCAGGCCGGCGCGGGTGAGCTCGAGGTAGCAGAGGATCTGACCGAGCTGGTCGAGTGTCGCGTCGCTCCGGTCGCCGAGGTGCCGCGCCATGCGCGACCCCAGGCCGTACGCGAACTCGAGCTTCGTGAGAGCCCGGATGGTGGTCTGCTGCATGATGTTCGGCCACCACGCCGTGCGCATCACGCTGTTGTAGACACCGACGTCCCCGTCGATGAACACCCGCTCCCAGGGCACGACGACGTCGTCGAAAATCACGAACGCGTCCTGTTCGTCCATACGCGACGACAGCGGCCGGTCGAACGGGTCGACGCCGGGGGTGGCATAGGAGTCGTGGCACAGGAAGATCAGTCCGGGCGAGTCCATCGGGATCGCAAAGCTGAGCGCGTACGGTTCGACCCCGTCACCCGGGAGCGGGAAGCCGGGGTAGACGGCGAGCTCGTCGGCGAAGGGCGCCGACGTGGCGAGGATGCGGGCCCCGCGCAGGACGATCCCCTCGGCGGTCTCGCCGACCTTGTGCAACGGCACGTGGTTCCCTGCGATCACCGACTCGCGGGCCTTGTCGATGGTGGGGTGCACGATCGTGTGCGTGAGGGCGACGTCGTTGCGACGCAGGTGCTTCTGGTAGTCGACGAGGCGTTGCGCACCCTCGGCGTTCCGCCCGTCCAGCCCCGCCCATTCCTGCCAGCGGGCGGCGAACCCGGCGAACGTCACGTTCTTGTAGTCAGGAGTTCGCCCCATGATGCCGACGCTCGCCTCCGCGATGCGCACGAGGCCGGCGTGGCGGCGCACGAGGTCGTCGCGGCTCTGCGGGAC